>Ga0049082_10000287_pt1 | contig 13704 bp, 13 predicted proteins | sample GreLakmeHU45MSRF_FD_66718 | JGI IMG/M metagenome (GOLD analysis project Ga0049082, IMG submission 66718) | Freshwater lentic microbial communities from great Laurentian Lakes, MI, USA - Great Lakes metaG HU45MSRF | ecosystem: Environmental > Aquatic > Freshwater > Lake | place: Great Lakes... | reverse complement strand
GGTCGAGCGGTTTTTTACCGATCTGCGCGGAATGAATTTTTACGATAATAATCCTGAGACCACTGGGCAAATGTTTGAACGCTACTTTCCTGGGCGGCCCGACGTGCAACGATTGTTAATGGAACCCATCGCGTACGCCAATGGCTCGACGCTGGCTGATCCCGCGATTACCTTTGGCATCGTTTTCTCAAATTTCATGAGCAAAGGGGTCTACACTTTTCAGGGGGGCTCCGATGTGCTCATCCGGAAAATGACGGCCGAACTTAAGCAAAATGGCGTGGAGATTCGCAAACATGTGACCGTGGAAAAAATCCTGACGACCGCGGAGGATCGGACCAAGCAGGTGGTGGGGGTCGTGGCCAATGGCCGCACGATTCGGTGCCGGGCGGTACTCTCCAACGCAAATATCAAGAACACGGTGCTCCGGTTGGCTGGGGAGGAGAATTTCACTCCAGAATTTGTCGCCGCCGCCAAAGCGGTGCGCGTTAATAGCAGTTCTTGCCAAGTTTATCTGGGCATTAGAAAAGGGGAGACTTTGCCCCATATTGGCGATCTGGTTTTCACTTCCGACGAACCGACCTTCTCGAGCGAAAAACTCGTCGATTTGCACACGACTAGTCGCACTTTTTCCATGTATTATCCGGATACTCGGCCGGGCCTCGACCGCTACACCGTGGTGGTATCGATCAATGCTCGGTACGAAGATTGGAATAATTTATCCCCCGAAGGCTACGCGACAGAAAAACAACGCTTGATCGATGAATCAATTACCGCGCTCGAACGTTATATTCCCGACGTGCGCGCTAAAATCGATTGGCAAGAGGCCGCTACGCCGCGGACGATCGAGTACTACACGCGGCATTGGGCCGGCACTTCGTTCGGTACTAAATTCGAAGGCCTTAAAATCTCCATGGATTTACCGACTCAACTCCGCGGACTTTATCACGCTGGGTCCGTTGGGATCATCATGTCGGGCTGGTTGGGAACCATTAATTATGGTGTAATCGTCTCCAATCAGATTGATAAATTTTTAGTTGCCATGAAGCGCGCCCCCCAAGCTCTAACAACCGTTGCTTAATTATCCCGTGCCGACCGTTACTCAGCTCATCCCGCATCGTCCGCCTTTTTTATTCGTGGACGAAATTATTAGCCAAGCCGCTGATACGCTCACGGCTCAACGCACTTGGCGTGCCGACGAAGCATTTTATCAAGGGCATTATCCGGGCGCACCCATCACGCCCGGGGTTTTACTTTGCGAATCAGTCTTCCAAGCGGGCGCCTTACTGCTGGCGACTAAATTTGCGGGGCAAGGCAAACCCCCAGGGGTACCGCTCTTGGCTAAAGTGGAAAATGTCCGCTTTCGTAGTCCCGTCTATCCGGGAGATATTACCACCATTGAAGTGCTAATTAAGGAAATAGCCGGCGGATTTTATATGATGTCCGGCAATATCAAAAATGGGACTAAACGCGTCTTGAGCGTTGATTTCGCCGTCGCTTGGAAAACTCCAGAGGGATCAGCATGAGTGATTTCCTCCAGCTGGCCGGGAAGACTTTCTTAGTGATGGGCGTCGCCAACAAGAAAAGCGTGGCTTGGCAAATAGCTAAAACCTTAGAAGAGCAGGGGGCTCGGGTCGTCTACAGTGTTCGATCCTCAGCGCGCAAAGAGTCACTCGCGGCGCTCTTGGCTGATCGGGCGGTTTTTATTTGTGATGTTGAGGGGGAAGGCGCCTGCGATCGTTTGGCGCTAGAGTTGCAAGCCGCGGGGATCGGCCCACTCCAAGGAGTCGTCCACTCCATCGCCTTCGCTAATTATAGCGCAGGGTTTAAAGCTTTTCACGAAACGAAGCGGAAGGATTTTTTGCAGGCCAACGCGATCTCGGCTTTTTCTCTCGTCGAATTAGTCCAAGCACTCAAACCGCGGTTGGCCCGCAACGCTTCGGTCGTGACCATAGGGATTTCTTCGCTGGAAGTGACGCCTGATAACTATGGCTACATGGGCCCGATCAAAGCCGCTTTAGAATCTTGCAGTCGTTTCCTAGCCAAATCGTTTAGCGCTGATACCGAGGTTCGCTTTAATGTGGTCGGCGCCGGCCCGCTTAAAACCAGTGCGTCGGCCGGTATTCCTGGCTATGTCGAAAGTTACCTGTATGCGGAAAAATTAACCTTCCGGAAGCGCAACTTAGCTACGCAGGAAGTGGCAAACGCCGCGGTTTTTCTCCTGAGCGAGCGTAGCAGTGGATGCAATGCGACGACCCTGGTGGTCGATGCCGGTTTAGGGGCAAATTTCTTTGACAAAGATATCATCCGCTTAGCGATGCGGCCTGATCAATAAGCGCCCATGCATTTTCGTCACGCTTGTATTGAATCGCTGGTGGCCGTGCTGCCCGATGAAATCTGGACCTCCCACCAGATCGAAGCCCGCCTGCAGCCACTTTATGAGCGTTTAAAATTACCGGCCGGTCGGCTTGAGCTGATGACGGGGATCAAAGAGCGGCGGATGTGGCCAGCGGGTACCCGGCCGTCTGAGGCTAGCGCGCAAGCTGGCCGCGCCGTCCTCGCGCAATCGCAATTTAAGTCGGCCCACATTGAAGCCTTCATCCACTGTGCCGTCTCCCGCGATATGCTCGAACCAGCGACGGCCGCTTTTGCTCATCATAAAATTGGACTCGGGGCGCACACGCAAATTTTTGATTTATCTAATGCCTGCCTAGGTTTCCTCAACGGCCTGGTCACCCTCGGAGCGATGGTCGACGCCGGACACATCCGCTGCGGGCTCGTTGTGGCAGGGGAGAATGGCCGCCCCTTGGTTGAGCAGACGCTAGCCCATTTGTTGACAGCGTCGCTGGATCGAAATGCGATCAAACCATTTTTCGCTAATCTGACCATCGGCTCCGGCGCCGTGGGCGCCATTGTCTGCCATGAGGATCTTTTACCTGCGGGCCCGCAGCATCGCCTTCTGGCGGGCGCTTATTTAGCCGCGACGCAACATAGCGCACTTTGCCAAGGGGACACCGCGGGCGATGGTCTGGCCATGCAGACCGACTCGGAGCAATTATTGCTCGCAGGGGTAGAAGTAGCGCACGACACTTGGCAGCTTTTTTCAAAAGAAACGGGCTGGAATCGCTCCACGCCTGATCGGATTATCTGCCACCAAGTTGGCCATACCCACCGGAAAAAATTATTCGAAAGACTCGACCTCGATTTAGCTAAAGATTTTTCCACATTCGAGACGCTGGGGAACACGGGCTCAGCGGCTCTCCCGACCGCCTTGGCTTTAGCTGCAACGCAAGGCGCGATTAAAGCGGGTGATAAAGTAGCCCTACTCGGTATTGGCAGCGGCATCAACAGTTTGATGCTGGGGGTGGAATGGTGAGTACCGTCAATCCCCAGTCCGACCGCAAATCACCCCATGCGGCGCTGAGAACAACCGCGCCGAGGCCGCCATGGCTGGAGCAACTTTACCCTTTTGAACCCAAACGTTTTGCTACCGGTCGCGGCGAGTTAAGTTATCTCGACGAAGGCGAGGGTGATGAAGCCGTCGTGATGGTGCACGGCAATCCGACGTGGTCGTTCTATTATCGAAATATCGTGCTCGGGCTACGCGGTAAAATCCGCTGTATCGTGCCAGATCACCTCGGCTGTGGATTATCCGATAAACCGCAGGACTTTAATTATACTTTAGCTGAGCATATTAAAAATCTCCGAGCCTTACTCGACCATTTGAAGTTACGAAAAATCCACCTGATTGTGCACGATTGGGGTGGTCCCATCGGACTCGGTACTGGGTTGCTCAATCCAGAGCAACTCGGTCGGATCATTATTCTTAATACCGCGGCTTTTGCGGATACCGTCGTGCCTTGGCGCATTCGTCTTTGCCGAGTGCCGCGGCTAGGGGAATGGCTGGTTCGCACTTTTAATGCCTTTGCATGGCCGGCCACGTGGATGGCAGTTACACAACCCCTGAGTCGCGCAGTAAAACGTGGCTATCTCTATCCTTATAATAATTGGCATAATCGAATCGCGACGCATCGATTTGTGCAGGATATTCCCACTGGTCAGCACCATCCCAGTGATGGCGCTCTGCAAGTCATCGAGTCTCGCTTACAGCTCCTGCGCGATAAACCCGTGCGGATACTTTGGGGCGCTAAAGATTTTTGCTTTAATTATCATTACTATAACCGCTGGCGGGTACTGTTACCGAGCGCGGAAGCTGATTATCTTGCAGAGGCTGGTCACTATATCTTGGAAGATGCTGGGCCGTATTGCCTGCAGGAGATAGAGCGCTTTCTTGGATTAAGGTGAATGGGCAACAGCCATTAATTAACCATTTATATATTAGACATAATATATATTGTGCGTTTACACATCCCTTAATTACTGTTCTAGAAGGATTAAGTATCAATTAGCCAGACCCCAGCGAGTGGTGAATGGATAATAGATAAACAACGGGCGGCCGACCACGCCCTTTTCAGGTATAAAGCCCCAATATCGGCTGTCTTTGCTCCGAGGTGAATTATCGCCCAGCGCATAATAAGTATCAGCTGGTACCGTGACAGTGCTCATGGCGGATAAATTTCCGGTATTGTTGTAACCAGGATATTTGCCTTCACGAATCGCGTTTTTGGCAAAGGCAGTCGATCCGGTGATGGGCTGACCGTTGCGCCAAAGCGCGGGCTCCTTAATTTCCAAGATATCCCCAGGAGTACCAACGAGGCGTTTAACGTAATATTGGCGGATCTGATTACCCGCTTGGTCCTTCATCTCAGGACTATCGATATTTTCGGTTTTGAACACAAAACCAGAGCCCACCTGAGGTTGGACGAAATGATAGCTGAGGCGCTCGACGAACAGCAGATCGCCGGTAAGGACATCAAAGGATAAGATTTTCCCACCCTTTTTAACGTGTTTGCCGATGGGAATCCAATACACGGTAGTCGCTCGGCCTTGCAGTTGGAGCGTAGATGTCTGCAGGGGTTTATGCGTGGCAGCTCCTAAGCGAAGCGCGTCATAGAGATTAGCCGATTTACCCTTAAAAGCTTCATCAAGTACTCCCTGGAAATCATTATCGAATTCCGCCGGCACCTTGATCGTCGCTTGTTCACCCGCTACCGAAAAAGTATATTCCCGCCAACGGGTAGGAAATATTAAGAGACTGCGCCCGCTTGTTTCCGCGAAAGCTGGGCGAAAACTATAGTGAGTGCCATCATAGGTGGAGGCATAAACCGGAAAGAGTACCTCGCCAGTTGCTGGTGCGGTGACGGAATAATTGGTCGCCCCAAGACCCACGAGCCGAATGGCCTGATGCCATAAATTGGGGGCGTCGCTTTCGGAATATGCGGCTGAGGCCGTCATGCCATAGTAGCTGGGCCACATCGAGTTAGTCGGGATCTTAAAAGGCTGTACGATATAGGCGCGCAGGCCGAGGATAACAATCGCGGCCACTAGAAAAAATTCGACATTCTCCACCAGCGATGAGCTGGGATAAATCCGACCGCCCGTTTCGCGTAAAATAATCTCCAGCGCGCCCAAGGCTTTTTCTAATTCTTTAATCCCGGCTGATCCTTTGACCTCAGCTTGGACCGCCTTGGTTGCGCTCAACAATCGTTCAATCTGTTTTGCTGTCAGTTGGTCGCGCCGGAATTTATAGACGCGATCGGCAAGCTCAAGCCAATGGCCGGCGCTTTTCCTTAACTTTTTCTCTTCGGAGTAAAAGAAACTAAACAAGCGAGACGGGGGTTAACTGTTGGTTTTTAGCACCTGAATAAAAGCATCAGGTGGGATCGAAACGCGGCCAATTTGTTTCATCTTCTTTTTACCTTCTTTCTGCTTATCGAGCAATTTGCGCTTACGACTGATATCACCGCCGTAGCACTTGGCCGTAACATCTTTGCGCATTTCGCGCACATTATCGCGCGCGATAATCTTGCCCCCAATCGCGGCCTGGACGGCTATTTTAAACATTTGCGCGGGGATGATGTCCGCTAGCTTTTCGCAGAGGCTACGCCCCTGCCCTTCAGCCTTACTGCGATGCACGATAGAGGCAAAGGCATCCACTGGATCATTATTCACCATGATATCCATCTTCACGAGATCCGAGATTCGATACTCGCCAAATTCATAATCCATCGAACCGTAGCCACGCGTAATACTCTTTAGGCGATCATTGAAATCGACCAATATTTCATTGAGCGGGAGTGTGCAGGTCAACATGACGCGCGCGCCATCGAGCGTATCCGTCTGATCGCAACTGCCGCGCTTTTCCATGACCAAACTTAAGATGTCTCCGAGGAATTCATTTGGGGTGTGAATGGCCGCCTTAATCGTCGGCTCACTGATCTCGAGAATCGTACCCGGGTCAGGTAAGTTAATGGGGTTATCTACATCGATCACCTCGCCGCCCTGCTTCTTGACCTTATAAACCACACTCGGATAGGTGGAAATGATCTCTACATCGTATTCACGCCGAATGCGCTCTTGCACGACCTCCATATGCAGTAAGCCCAAAAAGCCGCAGCGGAAACCAAACCCTAAGGCGACGGAGCTTTCATTAGAATAAAGCAGTGATGAATCGTTAAGGCGCAATTTACTAAGCGCGACCTTCAGTTTTTCATAATCATTCGATTCCAGTGGATAGAGACCGCAATAAACCATCGGGCGAACTTCTTTGTAGCCCGGTAACATCTCGGATGCTGGTTTATTAGCGTGCGTAACGGTATCCCCAACTTTGATTTCATCGACGCTCTTGATATTGCTCACAATGTAGCCCACGTCGCCGGGGCCCAATTCCTGGCACTTGATCATGCCGGGGTGAAACATGCCGACTTCCTTAATTTCAGATTTTTGACCTGAACTCATCAGCATCATGATCTCCCCTGCCTTGAATGTACCCGAGAAAACGCGAACATGTGAGATAACCCCACGATACGAGTCATACTTGGAGTCAAATACCAGCATGCGGGTCGTCGGATAGTCCGTCCAACGTGGGGGCGGCACCCGCTGTACAATCGCTTCCAGGATATCTTCAATGCCAATCCCCGATTTACCGCTCGCGAGAATTGCCTCTTCTGCCGGGATGGTCAAAATATCCTCTAACTGACGAATGCAAAGCTCGAGATTTGCACTGGGCAGATCGATTTTATTGATGACCGGGATAACCTTGAGTCCCTGAGAAAAGGCGAGATGCGCATTCGCCACGGTTTGTGCCTCCACCCCTTGGGCGGCATCAATCAGCAATAGGGCCCCTTCACAGGCAGCGAGCGAACGGGAAACTTCGTACGCAAAATCAACATGCCCTGGCGTATCCATCAGGTTGAGTTTGTAAATCTGACCATCTTTCGCCGGATAATTCATGGTCACGGGATGCATCTTAATCGTGATGCCCCGTTCCTTCTCGAGGTCCATCGAATCCAAATGCTGATCCGTCATCACTCGTTTAGTAATGGTGCTAGTGAATTCTAGCAGCCGATCAGACAGCGTCGTCTTCCCATGATCAACATGGGCAATAATGCAAAAATTACGTGTGAGCGGAGCGTCTTTCACTTAAGCAGGGAAGTCAGTTAATTCGGCGAAGCTTTTAACCAGCCAGTTTTTCTCAGTCCGGCGCGCGAGTCCCGCGAGCACTGCGCCCGGTCCGCATTCAATAAATTCAGTCGCGCCCAAGGCGACGCAATGGCGCATGCAGTCCTCCCAGAGCACCGAAGAAACAATTTGTTTGACCAAGGCAGCCCGAATCGCCTCAGGCTCAGCAACAACTTGGCCAGTGGTATTAGTCAGCACGGCACAAGTAGGACGCTGCAAAGTCACGCCGGCGAGATAAGTCTGAAATTCCGCGCGAGCTGGTTCCATTAAGCGGCTGTGATAAGCTCCCGCCACGTTCAGGGGCATCACACGTTTTAGCCCGCGTTCCTTGGCGGCTGCGACGAGTGCATCCACTTGGGCTTTTTCGCCGGAAACAATAATCTGGCCGGGGGCATTAAAATTAGCCGCCTCGAGGTCGAATGCTTGGCAAAGCTCACTCACTTTGGCCCGTTCTTCGCCGATGATGGCTGCCATGCCGCCCACGGATTTCTCACAAGCTTGCTGCATAAGGCGCCCTCGTTCGGCGACGATCTTAAGCCCTGTGGAAAAATCGAACACACCGGCGGCGGTCAAGGCGGTGACTTCGCCGAGACTCAGACCCATCGCGAATTTAACTTCAGGCAATAACCTCCTTTCACGCAAAACGGCGTGAACGGCGAGTCCATGCACGAAAAGCGCGGGCTGGCAGATTTTAGTTTGGGTTAATTCTGCTACGGGGCCATTAAAGCTGATCTGGGCTAAATCCCACCCCAAGATCTGGTTAGCTTCATCGTAGATCGCCCGTGCGGCAGCTGAGCCGTCGTAAAGGGACTGCCCCATTCCAACTTTTTGGGCGCCTTGCCCAGCAAAAATAAGCGCGTGTGGCATAGATGAAAGGTCGGTTAAACCGGTCCACTGCCTAAAAACCAAGCCCTAAAATTTCCTCTGTTGCGGGAAATATTTCTGAGCGTCGGAAGGCGCCAGTCGCGTGGAAACTTTTCCGCTGGGTTGCGCCCCTCCGACCGCTGCTGCGGTGGGTCCGCTAGCGAGCGCCTGACTGAAGGCATTACCGGCCGTGCTGGTCGAGCGGGGCGAATCACTCGTCGCTCCTAGGTTTTGCCGCGCCAATTCCTTGGTCGGCGCGAGATAGGGATTAGCTTCGGTCGGTCGGGGGCTATGGTAGCCTGCGCTTGTCGAAGCTCGCGTCGATCGAAGCTCGCCAAATTGCGCCGCTGGGGAACCGTGTGCACTGGAGACCGCGGCTCCCTCTGTATTTATTTTCTTAACATAATCATCAAAAAACAGGCCGCGAACTGGCGAGTCCGCTAGCCAGCCCTGCAAAAATGGCGCCAGGGGATCGCGTGAAACTACGATCGCATGTTTGCTCACCGCCCGAGTGGGCTCGGCTGAGCGCTGAGCGCTATAGACCTCCAATAAATTCTGGTCGGCAGTCGGTGCTGGCTCCGAGTCTTTTGCTATCTGGAGCGAATTTTGCGCTCCCTCGCCGGCGACCGTCTCGGCCGACGCTGCTCGCGCCAATGCATTGACTCCGTTGATCAGCCAATTTCTGTCGACGGCATTTCTTTTTTTCAATTCTTGGACAGTTCGCTCCGGTACGGCCGGTTTAAGCGGGGTTGGTGGGGCGCCGGCGGTGGGTAATTGGGCGAAGCCTTGTGTTAGCTCAGAATTGGCGGGTAAGCTCGGCTTGGTTTTAACCTCAGCCTGGAGCTCCTTCAGTTCGCGTTGGGAATTTTCAAGCGCAGGTCCAGGCGTCGCTGCGGCTCGAGCGACTGCGATTCCCATGGCCAATACAACCGCCCTCGTGTGATATTTCATCAGGTCTTAAAGAAAATTCCTTTAAGGTTCATTTCGAGGGCCTGGGGATTTGGGGAGAAGCGCAAGCCATCAGCCTTGCTGATTTTCCCCTCTTTGATCAGGCGATAAATATCTTTATTGAATGCTTTTGAGCCGGCATCGCTGTTGGTTTCGAGCATTTGTTGGATTTTTTCGTTTTGCCCATCAAGGATCAGGTTGCTGACCATGGCGTCAGCAATCAGGATTTCATGGGCGGCGAAGCGCCCGCCTCCCTCGATCGCGGGAATTAATTTCTGACATACAAAACCGCGCAGGGAACCGGCTATTTGGCGCCGCGCCTGTTCAATCTGCTCCGGTGGGAAAAATTCAAACAAACGGGTCAGTGCTTGTTTTACCGTCGAGGCATGCATCGTCGAGATTACTAAATGGCCCGTTTCAGCTGCGGAAATTGCCGTTTCAAAGGTTTCTTTATCGCGCATTTCCCCGATTAATATAATGTCAGGATTTTGGCGAAGGACTGATTTAATTGCCAAATCGAAACTGGGCACATCGAGGCCAATTTCCCGCTGCTGGAAAAGTGATTTTTCATCTTTAAAGGTGTATTCTATCGGGTCTTCGATGGTGACGATATGCTTGTCCAAGTTTTGGTTTATCCAGTTGAGCATCGCCGCCATGGTGGAACTTTTGCCCGAGCCTGTCGCGCCGCAGATCAGCAAGATTCCGTCCTTGGCGGAGGCCATTTTAGTCAGAGTATCCGACTCAATATTTAATTCCGCAAAAGTGGGCGGCCGATCTTTTATGTGGCGAAAGACTATACTCACGAGTCCGCGTTGATGGAAGGCGTTGACGCGAAAACGACCAATGCCGTCGGTGGCGTAGGCAAAGTCCACCTGCCCTTCTTGCTTCCAGCGTTCCTTGAAAACCGGCGGCACTTTTTCGTCGACAAAGGCTTGCGCGTGATCCGCTGAAATGGATTCCATTTCGACCGGTCGCAACCGCCCACCGATGCGTAAATAACCAGACTTACCCGCTTTGATAATGATGTCACTGGCACCACTCGCGACCGCTAGTTTAAGCAGATCGTTAACCATTTCAGTGTGAATCGTGATACTCATAGAATTTTTTGCGTGAACCGAGATTTAAGCTGTGCTTTGCTACAGCTTAACTTTGCATCGTTCAAGGTAACTTTCCCATGAAACGTCCACGCCAGTTCACCGGTTCTTATACTGCCCTCGTTACACCCTTCCGGCGCGGCGTCGTCGCATTTGACGAATTGAAGAAGCTCGTCGAATTTCAAATTAAGGCCGGGATCGATGGCCTCATTCCTGTTGGTACTACGGGTGAGTCCCCGACGGTCACCCATGAAGAGCATTTGGCCATCATCGCCAGCACCATTGAGGCGGCCCGAGGACGAGTCCCGGTTATTGCTGGAACGGGCTCCAATTCCACCCAGGAAGCCATTGATCTCAGCCGGGCGGCAGTGACGGCAGGGGCCGATGCATTGTTACTGGTTGCGCCGTACTATAATCGCCCGACGCAAGAGGGGCTTTTCCAGCACTTCGCCCGAATCGCTGACGTCACGGACAAGCCCATCATATTGTATTCGATTCCCGGTCGCTGTGGCGTTGAAATTAGCGTAGACGTGATCGCTCGGCTTCGAGCAAAATATCCGCACGTAGCCCACATCAAAGAAGCGGGCGGTAGCGTGGATCGTGTTGATCAAATCATGCAAACTTTGGGCGATGCCGTGACTGTGCTGAGTGGTGATGACAGCCTCACCCTACCCTTCATGGCGGTGGGGGCGAAAGGAGTGATCAGTGTGGCCTCTAATTATTTTCCGCGGGAAGTCACCCAATTGACCGCGCTCGCTCTGGCCGGTGATTACCGTCGTGCGCGTATTCTGCACCGAAAACTTTACCCGCTCTTTAAGACATTCTTCATTGAATCGAACCCGGTGCCGATGAAAGTAGCCCTCGCCCGCTTGGGGATTATTAGCTCTGAGGAAGTTCGCTTACCACTCTGCGCCTTAAGTCCGGTCAGTCGCAAAACGCTTCTGGCCGCATTGGACGCTTACCGAGCCTAACGCACATGCCACTGCAAATTCTCTTGAACGGGGCCAAGGGCCGAATGGGCCAAGTCATCGCCAGCGTTGCTGGTGAAATGAATGCGACAATTTATGCCGGCCTCGACGCTGGGGATGATCTCAGTGCGTCGATCTCCCGCTGCGAGGTAATTATTGATTTCAGCTCACCGGGGGCCACGGCTCAAGTGCTCGAGCTCGCACAGCTTCATCACAAACCTGTCGTGCTGGGTACCACGGGACATACTCCAGCTGAAAAGGAGCATTTACGCAGCATGGCCGCAAAAATACCCTGTGTCTGGGCTGGAAATTTTTCTGTCGGTGTTAATCTCCTTTTTGCCCTGACGCAACGCGCAGCTGGTATTCTCGGTGCTGATTACGATGCCGAGGTAGTGGAAATGCATCATCGCTTTAAAAAAGATGCGCCTAGCGGAACAGCCGCTCGTTTATTGGATATTATTTTGGAAGAGCGGCAGTTGACTGCGACTGCTCTGCGTCACGGTCGTGCGGGCCTCACTGGGGAGCGATCACCTACTGAAGTGGGCGTACATGCTTTACGCGGCGGTGATGTCGTCGGAGATCATACCGTGATTTTTGCGGCGCTCGGTGAACGCGTGGAGCTCACCCACAAGGCAAGTGATCGCGCTATTTTTGCTCGTGGCGCCCTCCGCGCCGCCCACTGGATCATGGGGCAACCTCCCGGATTGTACGATATGCAGGACGTGCTCGGATTGAAATGATTACCAGCATCACTGGTCAGTTGGTCGCCGCCACTCCCCTCACCGCCACCATTGAGGTGGGAGGCTTTGGCTACGAAGTGCACATTCCTGTAACGACAGCCGAGCGCCTGCCCTCGCTCGGGCAGCAGGCAAAATTGCACACCGTGGCTGTTTATCGCGAAGACTCGCAAACGCTCTATGGCTTTAGCACAGAGGAAGAGCGCAACTTTTTTCGGCTCTTAGTTGAAAAAGTAACTGGGGTTGGCCCCAAAATGGCGCTCAGCGTACTCAGCAAGCTATCACTCGCTACTTTAAAAGGAGCCATCGCCGCAGGTGATATCGGCTTACTCTCGAAGTGCCCCGGGATTGGCAAAAAAACGGCCGAGCGCCTCGTCATTGAACTACGCGATTATTTAAATCCGGCTGAGCTCGCTGGTGCTGCCGCGACCCAGGCGGGCGCAGGGGCGGCTCCCGTGGCTTCAGTTGAAAATAAAATTCGCGATGCCGTCTTGGCGTTAGTGGCCCTAGGCTATCGCGCAGTGGATGCGGATAAAGCTGTCCGGCAAGCGTGGGTTACGCTCGGACCTACCACCTCGACCGAGTCCTTGATCAAGAAAGCTCTGGGCTAAGTCTAGCGCTGAAACTGAAAAGCCGTAAATTCGAGCTGCTGATTGGGGGTAGGTAGTCCGCGAAAAGTCCGTGAGTTGCTCAACGGTCCGCTATGCTTTGGGTTGAAAACCTCATCCGCAAATAGCGATGGGTACTGGATTGATTCACTTTGGCGGCTAAGCAGTGAACGTTGCATCGGCCGCGCGGGCGCTTCGTTCGCGACATAAATAGACTGAGCCATAGTTGGGATCACCGGCACCACAACCGACTCGACGGCTCGTGGGGTGATCGCGGGTTGGGCGATTAAAGCCGGCGCAGTTGCGAGCCCCTCGATCACACCGGCTGGTTTTGAATTTAGGCGGACGAAAATTAAGCCGAAACACGCGGCAGCAGCTAGGCCGCTGGCATAATAGCCCCAGCGAACGCGCCGCTGACGCTGTTCGCTCGTACGTTGGACGGACTGGCTATTGGTAAAGGTAGTTTGAGTTGATTGGCCGGCAGCTTGCGGACGAAAACCTTCTCCAATATCCATTGTGGCGCGGTGGATTTGGCAATATTGCTGGTAGATGGCGCGGTGACGGGGGTGCCCTTGAATTTCGGCCTCCAGCTCAGCGGTTTCGGCAGCGGTGATCTGCCGGTCGATGTACAAATTTACGAGTTCAATAAAACGATGGTCTTTCATTGGGTGAATTCCTCTCCTAATTGTTCGCGCAAACTTTCTCGAGCTCGCGCGATGCGGCTTTTAACGGTGCCGACGCTAATGCCGAGAATTTCTGCGATTTCCTCGTAGGCGAGGTTGCGAACATTCCGCAGGACGAGAATCTCGCGATGCTTTTCGTTGAGTTTGTCCATGCACTCGGCGATCCGATTAACAAATTCTTGAGTAACCGTAGCATCCTCCGGGGTTTCTTGTTCCGCGGGGAT
>Ga0049082_10000285_pt1 | contig 13720 bp, 16 predicted proteins | sample GreLakmeHU45MSRF_FD_66718 | JGI IMG/M metagenome (GOLD analysis project Ga0049082, IMG submission 66718) | Freshwater lentic microbial communities from great Laurentian Lakes, MI, USA - Great Lakes metaG HU45MSRF | ecosystem: Environmental > Aquatic > Freshwater > Lake | place: Great Lakes... | reverse complement strand
CGATTGTTTCAACTAGCCTCACTGCCGGTGCCCTGTTCCAAGGTGCTGCTGCCGGTGGTATTACTGCTGGTGCCGGCATGGGTTACTGCCTAGCAGCAACGGCAAACGGCAAGACGCGTTGCATCGTCGGCTCGCAAGCTACTTCGGCAACGACCACCATTCCAACCTCACCAGCATTAGTCCCTCAAGGCTAACAGCGTCGAATGACTGCATGAAAACTATCCTGCAAGCAGAGGCGACATATGGACCACGAAATTACTGGCAACTCGCCCTCCATCTGGACCCAGCTTAAACTCCTGAGCGAATGGTCTCCTCTGCTTGCTTTTGGTCAATCGTTTATCAGCACTCAAGACCCGCACTCAAAAGCCATAATTCTGGCCGATGCAGCGGAGTGGTGTGCCAGAAAGACCGAGACGCCGGTTGATGACCAGCTAATTGGCCTGCTCTCTGCAGTGTTGGCCAGCCCCCAAGGTGAAGCACTTCTCCGCTGGGGTGTCGAGAAGGTGCATGGTGAGGCGTGACGCTTGACAATTCTATTCGTTTGGCGGCAGCAGTAGCAGCAGTAGCTATCCTGTGCGGCCCATATGTCTTGGCTAAGTTGCGGGGATGGAAAGCATACGTTCCCAGCCAGCCCGACAGCCATGTTAAAGACCTGCAGATCGTTCTCGATCTAGCTACGCGCCTGCATAACAGCGGCAACCAAGATGCTGTGCTGCTCTGCCAGAAACTGATGGACAATCTGCTCCAGCCTGCCACGCCCGACGGGGCTACTGCGCAGGGAAAGCCGGCCAAGCGATGATGCGTAATGCAGCCGCCACCGGACTGCTGTTAGTAGCCGCATTTGGCGTGACTGCCCTACGGTATGTACCTGCGGTTGCCTTGCCCACTCTAGCCCCACCAAGCAAAGAGATGCAGCAAGCCGTGAAGAACATTGCCAATGCCCTGCGAGGCTGCAACGCCGTAGACAGGATGCTGTGGTCCCAAATCTGGTCCAAGGTGGCCGCAGCAGTGGACGCAGATAACACGGATACCCAAGTAGTTTGGGGCGACACCGAAAAGCTCAAAGTCTTTACGTCTACAGCACTCAGGATTGGCTGGCGGCGAATTGGCGGCAATAAGCCAGGCAAGTACCCAGAACTACAGCCTGCAGTGGAAGCGGCCTTTGCGGCGATCCTCACGACAAAAGTACAGCCAGTGACCAAAGAGCTTAGGCAGTCCTACTGCGATCTCTGCCAAGCGATTGCGTGGGCTGGGATCGGCAGGGACCAATGAGCGATGCGATGCTGTTCGGGTGGCAAAGCGACCCAGCGGGCTCCAGGGAGTTCGTAGCGTCCCTTCCCAACCCCACCTTTACTCAGGCCGCCCCCGGTCTAGAGGCTTCAGGGCAAGATGTTTTCTTGGGAGACTACCTCCTACAGTGCATGCCCTCCTGGACTAGGTTATCGCAACCCATCGGATCATGCGTGGGGTGGGGCACCGCACTCTCGATAGATATTTTGGCCTCCGTAGAAATCTTAAAGCGAGGTGAGCCCGAACGATTTGGTGGCCGCACTCTCGAGGCATCCGTATATGGGCTAAGCAGGACAGCCGCCCGTGGAGTTGAGACTAATCGCGGAGGGGACGGTTCCACGGGGTTCCACGCTGCCAAAGCTATTCGTGATTTTGGCTGCCTCCACTACGGTGTTGATTACGACGGTAAGACTTATACAGCACCCTCCTCCGGGATATCTGAGCGCACTTTTGGCCGAGAAGGTGTTCCTGCCCAGCTAATGCACTTTGCCAAAGCGCATACCTGCCGAGAGGTGACGCTAGTGCAAAGCTGGCCAGAGTACGCCGCCGCTATCTCCAACGGGTATCCGGTCTTTATCTGCTCTGACCGTGGATTCAACATGACTATGAAAGAGGGCTGGCTAAGTCCATCTGGATCTTGGAGTCATTGCATGATGGGGGCAGGTGTCAGGATGGATAAGCCTGGTGGCTTTATCGAGAATAGCTGGGGAGACTGCTACAAAGGCACTGTTGACCCACGACTACCCGTACAATTTCAGCGCTCCGGAGGGTGGGTGGATGCTCAGGTGTTGGACAAAATGCTCGCCCAAGGGGATTCGTATGCCATAGCAGGCTTTAACGGTTTCCAGCAGACGAACATGGATTCATGGACCGGGGGGATATTGTAATGAGAGCATTCGGCATTCTCTTGGCAGCAGTTAGCCTGTACGCCGGCACACCAAACGACCCCAGCATCACAGCAGAGATCGCTGTCGAAGCTGCATTAGATCAGCAACGCATCGTAAAATCAGGGGTATGCGAGTCATGCAATGGCACTGGCAAGCAGGGCGACGGCAAAATAATGCACACCTGTTCAGCATGCGGGGGGACGGGTAAGCGAGTGGTCAGTGTGTTGAAAGTTACACCCTGCCCGTCAGGAGTGTGCCCGCTGTGATTATTGACCAAATAAATGAGCATGTGTGGAGCAAGTTGTCTTTCCGAAAGCACCTTGCCGGCCGTATTATAATCAATAGAATTGTGGCAAGAGCAGTACGCAGAGCAAGCGGAACTCAGTCAATACGAGAACGTGGCGTAGTCTTGGACGTTACAAAAGAAACGCGGCAGGACGAGGTCGGAATGGGATTTATACTCGGCATTTTCTTGAGCATTCTCATAACAGAGGTAGTTAAAATTTTGGTGGCTTGGATCAAAGAACGGCAAGAAAACAGGGCTTTATTGCTTCTGTGCCAGAAAGAAAAGATGTAATGGTAGCGAGCGCCCTCCGAATAGGAGAAAGATTCGGTGTCCCCGTAATGATACTGTGTCTGTTCATCTTCTTTACGAGGGAGGCATGCCAAAGTTTTCATGGGACTGTTTTAATGCCGATAGTGGATGCACACGTTGCGTTCTTAAAAGGCACCACAGAAACTCAAGCGGTCCAGTCTAAGACCTTATCAAAAATCCAAGAGATTTTAGGGGATCTAACCCGCGAACAAAAAGACATTAGCGACCGCATTGGTAACGCAAACCCGTAGTCCATAGGTTATAGAGGATAGGATATGCAACGATCCCGTGGTATTAACGAACGGCTGACCGAGGAAGAACACGAAAACGAAGCCATGAGGCTAAGCCTGTATGGGCCGCCCTTGAGGTCTGAGTTGATGAAATACCTTACGGGACCAAGCATGGCTTCTGTTCTGGTAGACCAAGCCAAGAGGCAGTTGGCACATAATGCCACCTACAATCAAGAAGTGCCACGCGAGTTTAACGAGCAGGCAGCGTTAATAAGGTCGCTGGTGCAGCAAGATATGTAAGAAGCGAGGTACAGATGAAGAAAGGGCCCACAACCAGCACAGAGCTAGCGCCCATAGTCCGTCCAGTGCGGCAATGCGAGCAGTGCAAAACCGTCAAAACACTGTCGGTTAAGTTCTTTCCCCGCGTTCCGGGCTGCAATACCACTCTGCGATTCACATGCAGGGCGTGTATTCAGGAGAAAAGAAAACGCGACCAAATGCAGGCCATAGAGGATCGGGCGGTAGACATATACCTCCGCTCTTCTTCTGTAGGCGGTGCCAACATTCCGCACACGGCAGAGTTGTTGGAATCGGTAATGCAATACTTTGGTGGCACAAACGGGTTCTCGTCCATCATAATGAAGCAATACTGGGACAGCCCACCAGGCGGTCGAATGCGGAACTCCCTGTTAGAAATGATCGTACGGCTGGCATCCAAGAACACAGAGCAAGGTGGCGCAAGGAAGCCGATCAATCTGTTTACTGAAGAAGAGATTGAAACGGAAATCAATAGCAGGATTGAAAAGGCTGCAGCCGACGCCTATGTCAACCACTCCATGAGGATTGTCGATGCCACGAAAGCCACAGAAGCCACCGTTGCCGGTTGTCGCACCAATCCCTATGCCGGCCATCCCGGTAGTGTCGGATTTCCAGAAGCAGGAACTACTGGCGCTGCAAGCGGAGTTGAGCAGTCGGCGGCTCGAATCCTTAAAGCTGTATCGGCCAACGGAACTGCAGCAGACATATCATAACTGCATGTCCTCCGAGACCCTGGTGATTGGCGGCAATCGATCAGGCAAATCCCTATGCACGTTCGTAGAAGATGCTTGGGCAGCTACGGGCAGCCATCCTATTGCTGGGAAATACCCGCTAACCAACGGCAGCTTGGCCATTATTGGGGCTAACTGGAAGCACTGTGGGTTAGTAATTTACCCCATGCTGTTTCGTGCCGGTGCATTCAAGATCATCAAAGACGATATTACAGGGCACTTTCGGGCTTATAACCCAATGCAAGACTCGCATAGGGCCAAGGAAGCCAAGCCTGCGCCACCGCTGATACCACCGCGAATGATCAAGAGTATGTCGTGGATACTAAAAGCCAGCGGATACCTGAATCACTGCGAACTAATCAATGGCTGGCAGATCAACGTGTTTAGCTCCGAGGGTGACCCACCCCAAGGTTTCGCGCTCGATAGATGCCATGTGGACGAGGATTTAGGCAATGAGGTTTGGATTCCCGAAATGCAGGCAAGGCTGGCCGATCGGGGCGGGAGATTCTCTTGGTCAGCTATGCCGTGGTCCAAGAATGATGCCTTACTCGGGCTAAACGAAAGGGCAGAGGCGTCAGAAGGATTAGGCATAGAAAACCCCAATATCAAGCGGTTTGTCTTGCGGTTCCTCGACAATCCCCACATCCTGCCAGACGAGAAGAAGAAGATGATGGAGAGGTGGGCGGCCGCAGGGGAAGACGTAATCCGACAAAGGGCCGAGGGTGAGTTCACTATCGACTCTATCTTGGTTTACCCCTCGTACAATACGCACGTTCATTCAATAACTATGCCTGACGGTATACCCAAAGACTGGACGCGATTTGCCATAGTCGATCCGGGCCATGCGGTTCTGGCTGTGCTGTTTGCCGCCATAGACCCAAGCGATCAGCACATCGTCCTGTATGACGAGCTTTATCTGCGAAACGCTAATGCCGAGATCTTTGGCGAGCATTTCTTTGCCAAGTACAAAGAAGCACCGCACGGGTTCCATGCCTTTTATATCGACGCGCACGGTGCCAGACTGACCGACATAGGTTCAGGCCGCAGCCCACAGCAGCACTACACCGAGCAGCTCGAGGCGAGAAACATCCGGTCTAATACCACGGGGTCTTCATTTATACCGGGGTGCGACGATGTGCAGTCAGGGCTTAATGCTGTCCGTTCAGACCTGCATATTAGAACGACAGGCACACCCAAGCTGCGTTTGCTGGCTGGGAAAGTACCCAACTTAGACCGGGAACTACGGCGATATAAGAAGAAGACAGCCAATGTCGGTGGGGTAAACATCGTAACGGATGAGCCAAACAAGCGAGGTGAGTTCCATCTGGTCGATTGCCTGCGGTATTTGTGCATGGCTAGGCCGGAATACCACCCTGTAAAAGTCGTATCCAACGAGCCTTGGTACATCGCATGGTCTCAGAAAAGGGCAAAGGCCGCTGGTAATACGGCATCTATTTCCCTAGCGCCGGCTAGTTACAGCATGACTTGGGACGCCTGATGGTCCTTGCTGGTACGCGAGACGGTATGCACAATGGGGAGGAGGCCCGATTAACCCAAGGTTAATACTGTATGCAAGACAACGAAACGCTGATGACTCCAGTTTTAGGCGACATGGTTTGCTGGCACTCAAATCCGTTCTCTTCAAATGAGAGCGAAGGAGTTTTGGGGTGGGTCTGCCGAAGACCAGGCACTCATACCATTACCGCATTGATCTATGCCGAGGATCTCGGGTTTGTCGAAAAGCCCTCTGTTCGGCACCTAAGCGACCCTTACTGGCAGGAAGACAGCAATGCTGCCAATACGGCTAGGTGGGGGGCTTATACCTTCCATGAGAGCACCAAACAGTTACGAGAACTGGGTGCGATGATGACGCAGATGAAGATTGCCCGTGTTAAAAAAGAACTCGTAGTCAAGGAGTAACTTATGCGTTTTGTTTCTTCCGTCCTTTTCGCTTCTATCGTGATCGGCCTGTCTGGTGCGGCTTATGCCCAAGACTGCAAATCAGGCCAATGTCCATTGCGCCAGTCGGTTAAATCGGCTGTTACAGTGACCGTAGCGGTGGCTAGTGATGCTGTTCGGGTGTCCGTCCGTCCTGTGCGACGAACTCTGCGAGCCCTGCGATCCGTGACTACGAAAAGAATTGCACGGCGTCAGTCCTGCCGATGTGCCCGTTAGAGAAAAACCGGACATAAACAAGGCATGATAGACGATTCCGAGTTTAGTCCCATAGCCCAGCAGCAAGTTCCACCACTAGTAGGGGACGCTGCTGGGCTACCGGAATTGCCCGAAGACGTTATCCCCCAGCGAAAGATGGAGGATGCCCTACAGGCAATAGCCACTTCTTGGCTGGAAAAGCTCAAAGCTGCCGAAGATCACAAGCGGCCTTTCTCACTCGATGCCAGAGAAGCAATGAACTTCTTTGACGGGAACGGGGATTGGTTCTGGAAGAACGACCACATTCCAGGGACGCGAGGGACAACCGGGGTCAGTAAGTTTGCACCCCCCTCGTTTAGAATGACTATAAACAAGGTCTTCGAGGCCGTAAAGCTCTTTGGCTCCGTGATCTATGCGAGAAACCCAGTTCGCACAGTAACCCCACGAAAGTTTCCGGTTATCCCTCCGACTGCTTTAGGGATAGACCCAACCGCACAGCCTCAGTTTGATCCGATGACTGGGCAGCAAATGCCAGATCCTCGCCTGCAGCAGTTTATCGAAGTCTCCAAGCAGGTCGGCATGATGGAAGAGCAGAGACGCACAATCTCCTCTCTGCTGGAATCCTATCTGAACTACACCCCCGGCGAGCTAGACCTGAAAGAGCATTCCCGGAGAGTGGTGGACGAGGCCATCATCAAGGGCCTAGGCGTTTGGTGGACCGAGCTAGAAGAATTGCCGTCATCCGTAGAGGGTCAGACCTTCGGGATCGTAGGCAGCTTTGCGGATTCAGCCGACAATCTACTCATTGACCCAGACGCCGATGAACAGGAAGACATGCTGTGGGTAGCCAAACGGTGCGTTCACCCGCTTGAGGAGGTGGCTAGCAAGTACAACCTAAGCCAAGAAGACTTAAAGGGCCATCTCGAAAGCTATGTCGCTAGGTCAGCTTCGGAAGAGCGAGACTACAAGAACAAGAAGCGCAACGGTAAAACAAACGACCTAATCGTCTACTGGAAGATCTACAGCAAGACAGGCTTTGGTCACAGCCTAAAGGGCGCACCCAAAGAGTTTAAGGGGATGTTTGATGCTCTTGGGCAGAACTGCTACATCGTTGTAGCGGATGGCGTAAAGTTCCCGCTGAACTGCCCCAAAGACATAGCGCTCGAGCCGCCTGATGAGACAGGCCTGCCCAATGCGATCTTTGCCCAAACACGCTGGCCCATCCCTTTCTTTGCAGACGTAAATGGCTGGCCATGCACTTTCCTGCAGTTTCACCGTAAGCCAGGCTATTCGTGGCCTATCTCCCACATCAAGCCAGGGATGCCAGAGCTAAAGTTCCTTAACTGGGCTTTGTCTTTCATGGCGACCCGACTGATGACTAGCTGCAAAACGATGGTTGCAGTAAGCAAAGCAGCCGGGGATGACATCAAAGACCAGATCCTAAAGCACGAAGAGAACGGCTTTTCTCTGATCGAACTGTCCGAGACGTTAGGCCGATCGGTAGCTGATGTAGTCTCAGTTTTTACCCTGCCGACCATGACGGAGGATATGTGGAAGATCGTCCAGCATGTCTCTGATATGTTCGACAAGCGGGTGGGGCTAACAGAGCTGGTGTTCGGTATGACGAGGAACCAATTCCGGTCAGCCGCAGAAGCCCAAGTAAAGAGCGAGCAGATTTCTGTGCGGCCGGACGATATGGCCAATGTTCTCGAAGATGCAATGTCCATGCTGGCCCGTAAAGAAGCACTGGCGGCACGGTGGTTGCTGACACCACAAGACATAGAGCCAATCATGGGGCCTCTAGGGGCTCAGGTGTGGGCCTCCACCGTGCAAGCTGCAGACATCCACGCGTTGGCTAGGGAATACGACTACCAGATATTGGCCGGCTCGGCGCGTAAACAGAACAAGGCTGGCAAGATCGAGCAAATGCAGATGGCGCTGCAAACGCTTGGGCCTGTACTGCAGGGGCTGTTGCAGCAGGGCGTAGTAGGCCCATTCAACGCTCTCATAACAGATTGGGCTAAGTCCCTAGACATAGATGCCACGCCCTATATGGTCCCCCAGCCGCCGCCACCTCCGCCGCTCGAGCCAGGGCCGCCGTCCGGTCCGGCAGGCCCTCCTTCACAGGGCGAAGAAATGCCGCCGCCAGAGCCCCCTACTGAACCTCCACCACCGGAGCCTGCATGATTGATGCTGTTGTTGACTGCCTACCAGAAGACATTGCCCACGCCAGCTACGAAGTCCGTGCGCACTACCTCAAGCTCATAGCAGACGGGCAGACTCAGGCTTGGTCAATCATGTGTGCCCTCCAGCAGCCCCCCGGCACCAAAGGGACAGACAGGGCGTTTCAAGAAGGGCGTATGACCGGCAACTGGCTGGATGATATGCCGCTGGCACAGGCCAAAAGAATCGTCCGAGAAGCCAAGGGTTCTGGCATTAGCATCGAGGGCAAGCAGTATGTATCCGGCTTGGCCAATAAACTAGGCCACTGCGACCCTAGGGCTTGGGTGTCAGACGTAGGGGAGATCAGGCAGGTAGCCAAAGAACGCAACCTCCAAGTCAGGGGAATTGTGGACATTGACTCTCGAGACGAGGGGCCGCCTATCCGGAAAGACTTCAGCAACCGGATTCTTAAAGAGCTAGTCAAGAAAGAAATTGCCGATAATCCGAGGCTTTCGCAGGCCGCAGCAACCGAAAGAGCCAAATCTAAGCATTTGCCGCATTGGAAGAAGCGCCGGACATAAATAGGGCATGGCACCTACACGCTCTACCCGCATTATCATTCGGCGCGACAGCACCGAGGCTTGGCTCAGAGATGACCCCATCTTGTCGGCTGGTGAGATCGGCTACGAAGATGGCAATCCCGGCCGCATGAAGGTCGGTAACGGCAGTTCCCCCTGGACTATGCTGGAGTATCTCGCATGGCAGGGCCCAGGTGGAGATCGTGGTCCTACCGGCTTTACTGGTGAGATTGGTCCATCCGGGGCAACGGGCACTACGGGCGCTGCTGGGCCACAGGGTACCGTGGCTGTTGGCACTGTAACGACCGGGGATGCTGGGACTAGCGCCATAGTTACCAACTCTGGCAGTTCTTCGGCGGCAGTGTTTAACTTCACTATTCCGCGTGGTGCAGAGGGTACTGGTGGCACCGCATCTGTGGGAACCGTAACTACTGGCGCTGCCGGCACACAAGCCTCGGTGTCCAACACAGGCACTTCGGCCAATGCAGTGCTGAACTTTGTCCTACCTGTAGGCAACACTGGGGCTACTGGGGCTGCCTCGACAGTGGCTGGTCCTACTGGGGCAACAGGCCCTACTGGCGCCACTGGGTCTGCTGCTTCTACAGACGTAGTTACCGAAGGCTCAACCAATAAATACTTTACCAACCAACGAGCGACTGATGCTTTAGCGACGGCACTAGATCTCAAAGCTGCCTCCACGCACACGCACGGGAACATCACCAATGTCGGTGCCATAGGTTCGACTACCGGACTGCCGATCATCACCACTGCTAGCGGGGTGCTTACCACTGGAGCGTTTGGTTACTCAAGCGGTCAGTTTGCGCAAGGGAACGACTATCGGATAGTCGAAAGCACTTCTTACGCCAGCACCGGGAATTACGGCAGGGTGAGATTGGCAGAAACATTGGCGGGTCGCACGACTACTGACACTAACGATGCAGTCACTCCCGCATCTGTGTACTACTCCAGCCGCGCAGCAGGCCGCGCGAAGTTCTGGGAGTGCTATAACGACTTCGTGTTTAGCTTCTCAGGAGGCATTACCTCCGATGGTTTCAACCTGCATATGCTGACGAGTTCAGGCAGTGCTGCATTGTATTTATCACGATTCGCGACGCAACCGTTTGCGATTGCCTGCGATACTGTCAGCGGAGGTAGCACCGTAACCACCTCGACAACTGCACGGCTAAGGGCTGGGATGCTAGTGACAGGTGCCTCGCTTTCATCCAATTGCACCATCACATCAGTGGTGAACGGAACGAGTTTCTACATTTCGGGCTACGCAGGCGCAACTGCCACTGGTGCATCGCTGACATTCACACAACCCGGCGTTGGGCTGCTTGAACTTACAACTGGCAGTTCTTCAACGGGCTATGCGATGGTGTATTCATACGACTCTGAGATGCCGCGTATGGATGACGGCACACGACTTTACGAGTGCATGGTGCAGGTGCCATTACTGTCTGATGCCACTCAAGGGTTCCTGTGCCGCATCGGCATGCACGACGGCAGTACTACAATGTCTAACGGTATCTATTTTGAATACAACCGCCTTTTAAATGGAGATTTTTGGACGCTTTGCTCGACTTACAACAATTCAACTACTAGGACTTCACCTACCGTTCCCGTTGTGGCGGGCGCATGGATCAAGTTGGGCTTTCGCTCGACTGTCTCAGGGAGTTTTATCACACTGTACCCAAGTTACAACGGATATGAAGTGGGTTCGATCACAACAAACATTCGCCCAGACGGTTCAATGAAACTAGCCGCCAGCATTATCAAGAGCGTTGGTTCTACCTCTAGGTCGTTTCTTGTTGATTACGTTTACATGCGACACGAATGGATAGGCTCACGATGACAATGTATATGTGCCAAGACACGGGGCTGGAGCTACTCACATACTCCGATGTGCCGGATGATTTCGTCTGCCCAGAAGGTTGGGTCTTAATGACACTGGCAGAGCGAGATGCCTTGTCGGCTACACGCACAGCGATGGCAGAGCTACGCACCCAAAGAGATAAGCTACTTGTCGCATCTGACTGGACGCAGGTTGCTGACGCCCCCATTGACCAAGCGACATGGGCTATCTACAGGCAATCGCTGCGAGACATGCCAGCAACATTTACAGGCGGCGAGGTCACTTGGCCTGCTGCACCGGCATAAGGAAACATAAATGGCTATCCAAAGAATACAGCTTCGCCGTGACCTTGCCATTAACTGGGCAAGGGTCAACCCTATTCTGGCATCTGCCGAGGGTGGCTATGAAACAGATACAGGGCAGATCAAGTACGGCGACGGTTCGACAGCGTGGAACTCACTGTCTTATACGCTCGAGCCTGGCCCAAAGGGAGAAACAGGAGCCCCTGGAGAACCTGGCCCACAGGGAGATCCCGGAAGCCCTGGAGACAAGGGTGATCAAGGTATACCTGGCGCTGCTGGCACTGCTGGCGCGACAGGATCACAGGGTCCAGAGGGGCCTCAAGGAACCCCCGGAGGAATCGGTCCTATTGGCTTAACCGGACCAACGGGGCCTGAAGGCATAGGGTCACAGGGACCAACAGGGCCGCAAGGAAATCCTGGTGCAGCGGGCGCCACTGGTGCTGCTTCGACAGTACCTGGCCCAACTGGTCCGACTGGCGCAACTGGGGCGAATGCCATTATAAAGGGCATCATAACTGTCTGGCCGCCGTCAAATTCTCCAGCCACGGGAGACTTATATCTAGTTAGCAACACTGGTGTGGCTAGCCTGCCTGTATCAATTGCTGGTGATGGATTCGTATGGACCGGCACCGTATGGCAAAATGTTGGACAGATCCGTGGACCGGCAGGCGTTGCAGGTACGGCGGCCACCGCAACTGTAGGCACCGTCACAACAGGCGCTGCCGGCACAGGTGCGGTAGTCACCAACGCAGGCACCTCGGCCGCTGCAGTGTTTAACTTTGTCCTACCCGTTGGCGCTACAGGGGCTACAGGGGCAACTTCAACAGTAGCTGGTCCGACTGGTCTTGCCGGAGCAGGATACGCATCTGTCACCTCCGCAACGTCTGTACTTGTGGGGGTTGGCTCGAAAGTTTTTACCATCACTGGAGGCAGTGCGTTCTCTACTGGAATGCGAGTGCGGGCAGCCAGTGGTGGTAACTATGTCGAGGGCACTGTTGTTATGAGTGGCGCGAACAACATCACCATGACAATGACGGCCGTCATCTATGAGGGGTCGGGCACGCTTTCTTCTTGGGTAATGGGAGTGGCCGGAAATGTAGGCAACACTGGCGCAGCCTCAGTCGTAGCGGGACCGCAGGGCAATCCAGGCGTGGTTGGGTTGGGTTACGCCGGCGTAACTTCAGTCACTTCGCGCACTCTTCCCTTAATTGCAGCCATTCCAGCAACGCTAGCATTTGACGTTAATACGGCTGTACACGCCTATACTGTTGGCACGCGCGTTCGTATCGTCGTGACGGCAACACCGACTGTGAATTACATAGAGGGGGTGATAGCCACAATCAGTACGGTTTCGTGGACCGTATTAGTTGATCTGTTTAGAGGCGTCGGCACATATGCTGCTTGGACCGTTAGCTTGGCCGGACAGAAAGGCGATTACGGAACGCCGCTTGTTGTTCGCACTGCCTCTTCGCCGACAATACCGGCAACGGGCTCGACACCAGCGTACTGCGATATTGGAATTGGCATCGGTAAAATCGGGAAGCTGATGGTGCCATTTAGCGCAACCACACCTGACACTACCATAGTGCGTTACAATCTATTAGTTGCCACAGATTTGATGTGTCCTATCGGTTCTTATTTTCATATCGTCCGAGAAAACCAAGGTCCGTGCATGGTGATTACCCCAGCAGGACAGGTCGGCGTAGATATAGTCTCGTCTGGCTCGGTACTGCGCACGCAGTATAGTGGCGGCACGGTAACAAAGATCTATGCCGGCGTACCTGCGGGTAATGGTGTAGCTGCCACAAACTCAAGGTGGGTGCTGACGGGCGACTTCTCGATGATGTCTGACGGCATTATCAGCATAGTGACCCAGCCTGCGAACACATCTTCATCTATAACGGGCATCACAGCTTCGGCCACTTTTACCATAATTGCCGTTGCGGTGCCAGCCAGTTCGACGGCGGCGAGGCCTATTGCTTACCAATGGCAGAGAACGATCACAAACGTAGGCCCGTTCCTTGACCAAACTACTTGGGAAAACGTCCCCGCAAACATCAATGCGACGGGCATAAATAGCGCCAGTCTAACGGTAACAAATCTATTGTCGGCTAGTGACTCCGGCAGGCAGTACCGCTGCATCTTGACGGCGCAGCTATACGTTCCTGTGGTAAGCAACCCCGCCATTCTTACTGTAGGCACCACGCAGCTTTATTCAAATCCTGCCACGCCAGTGAGTGTGACGGCTAATCGCTTTGGTGCAAACGGACAGCTTTTAGCGGATGGCTATGTGCGAATTTCTTGGATCAATGGTACAAACACATCTAATACCGAACCCACTTCTTATCATTTCAAAAACGGTGCTGTGCAGCTAGAAGAATTTGCAACGCAAGCCGGTAGCGTCCAGACGGAAAGCTACAATGGTGTTGTAAAGATGTATAAAGATGTGACGGGCGTGGCTCCGGGCTTGCATGTTTTTAAAGTGTATCTCAAGAACAGCTTCGGTACAGGTCTTGCAGGTGTTGCAGGTACAATAAAAGTAACAAGCACTTGGGTGCAAGACGCCTATCAATCGCTCAGGGTTAGGAAAACAGGCGATTCAGTCGATACAACTATT
>Ga0049082_10000282_pt1 | contig 13739 bp, 8 predicted proteins | sample GreLakmeHU45MSRF_FD_66718 | JGI IMG/M metagenome (GOLD analysis project Ga0049082, IMG submission 66718) | Freshwater lentic microbial communities from great Laurentian Lakes, MI, USA - Great Lakes metaG HU45MSRF | ecosystem: Environmental > Aquatic > Freshwater > Lake | place: Great Lakes... | reverse complement strand
CTTCATCCCAGTGAAGTTATTAAAGCTGCCGTACAGGCATTTAACACTGGCGCAATCCCAATCGAATCTGCCGAAGGCTTTATTCGGCAAGTTATCGGATGGCGTGAATACGTAAACGGAATGTATTGGTTCCTTGGCCCTGATTACCGTGACAATAACCAATTAAATGCCACCAGGAAATTGCTCCCTTTGTTTAGCGACCCTGACAAAACCCAAATGAACTGTATTAAACAAACTGTGATCGACATCAATGATCGAGCTTGGGTGCATCACATCCCGCGCCTGATGTTGCTTTCAAATCTTGCGCTAATTACCGGAACTAATCCACAAGAATTTTTAGAGTGGATGCGCGAAGTATTTATTGACGCGTCTGAATGGGTGATGGTTCCCAATGTGATTGGTATGGGTGTTCATGCTGACGGTGGCACCATGATGACCAAACCATATGCGGCAGGTGGTGCATATATTTCCCGAATGTCTAATTATTGCAAACCTTGTGTTTATGATCCCAAACTTCGCACCGGTGAAAATGCTTGTCCATTTACAACTTTGTATTGGGATTTTCTTGATCGCCATAAAGAATCATTTGCTAAGAATCATCGGATGAGTCAACAGATCTTTGGGCTTAATCGCCTTTCAGACCTACCTCAATTAAAAGAACGCGCAACGGATGTTCTTGAAGGCTTAGAGGCGGGAACAATTTAACGTTAACTCTTAATTCGCAGCCCTTGCGGATCTAATAGCGGTTCTTCTTGGACGGTGGCTGTTTTAATTATCCCGAACATTTCAATATCAACCTTGGTACCAATTTTCGTATTTTCAACAGGTAAATAGGCATAAGCAATTGCCTTATTTATGGTGTAACCCTGGCCGGCAGACTTAACTCGGCCGATAACTCTGTTATTTATGAGAATAGGTTCATTACCCATCGGAACATCCTTTATATTCTCTAACGTCAAGGCAGTTAACTTTCGTGTTAAGTTCTCATTTGCATTTAATAGAGCGGCTCTCCCAACGAAATTTTCTTTCTTCAAAGAGACAGCAAAACTTAATCCGGCCTCATAAGGATTGGTCTCGCTGTTAATTTCACCAGCCCAAGCGCGGTAACCCTTTTCCAGTCTTAAAGATTCAATTGCCCGATACCCGCATGGACGCAACCCAAACTCTTCGCCAGCGGCGATTAGTTCGGACCAAACTTGCAGAGCGTCCGCTCTCGATATGTATAACTCCCAACCGAGTTCACCTACATAGGTGATACGTGTAGCACGAGCTTCGATGCCCGCAATTTTTAATATTTTAGAACTCATGAATGTAAATGCTTCATTTGAGAGATCTGCATCAGTTAATTTACTTAATATCTTCCTTGCATTTGGTCCCCAAATTCCAAAACAGGCCAAATCTTTGCTCAAATCTCTTAGTTTGATCTCGTTGTATCCCAATTGTCTACACATCTTTTCAAGCCAGCCCATATCGTGATTTAGGAAAGCTGTTCCAGTTACGATAAAGAATTTATCATCTGCTACCTGAGTTACTGTGTAATCAGATTCAATTCCGCCGCGCGAATTTAGAGCCTGAGTATAAATCGTCCGGCCAATACCCCGAACTACGTTATTTGCACAAATTGAGTTTAAGAACTGTGCAGATTTCGAACCGCTAACTTCAATTTTGGCGAAACTTGATTCATCAAATAGACCAGCTGTATTTCGCGCTGCAAAATGCTCTAACGCAACTGCCGGATGCCAATTCTTTCCAACCCAACCATTTGGGCGATTACTTTCATCAAGATTAGATGCTGCCTGATCAAGATAATAATTGACTCGTTCCCATGCAGCTTTCTCGCCAAATACTGCGTGATTTGCTTTATGCCAATTATAAATTGGAGATGTATTTTCACCTCTAGCACTTTCACGTTCCTCACCAGGATAATGAATGTCGTAGTAGGCCTCATAATTTTCCGTTACACGTTCAAGAGTGAATTTTGGTGATTCGTATGCCGAAGCAAAACGTTTGATATCCATATGCCATAAATCCATTGTTGGTTCGCCAGCAACAATCCACTCTGCTACAACTTTGCCAATACCGCCTGCCCCCGCGATTCCGTGAGCACAAAATCCAGCAGCGACATAGAAGCCACCCACTGATGTTTCACCTAAACAAAATTCATTATCTGGGGTAAACCCTTCTGGGCCATTAATGAAATTTTTAACGCCAATCTCCCCCATAATCGGTACGCGATTCGCAGCGTTAATTGCAATATCTTCAAAGCGATCCCAATCTGGATTAAGTAGCTTTGCATTGAAATCTGCAGGTATGACGTCGAAAGAATCGTGACTTGTCTGCCAAGCTTTAGAATTACGTTCATATCCGCCCATTAACAGACCTTTAACTTCTTGTCGGAAATAAATTAAATTATCTGGATCTCGAAGTGATGGAAGCATCGGTGAATTATCTGGTAGAAAGTTCTCAGTTATTAAATATTGATGGCTCATTGGAATAATTGGGATTCGAACACCAAGCATTCGACCAATTTCTGCGGCAAACATGCCACCGCAGTTGACAACAATTTCACATTCAATCTCGCCCTTATCAGTCAAAATTGAATTGATCTGATTATTCTTAGCGCTTATCTGCAAAACTCGAGTGTTGGTAAAGATCTTAACTCCACCTCTTCGAGCTCCGCTTGCAAGCGCATGCGTTAATTGTGAGGGATCAACTTGACCGTCAGTTGCCATATAGCATCCGCCAATAATTCCTTCAGTGTTAATTAGTGGAAAAAGTTCTGCAATCTCTTTAACACCAATCTCTCTTAGGTCTAACCCAAAAGTTTTTGACCACCCAATTTGACGGCGGATCTCCTCCATGCGCTCTACCGTTGAAGCAATCTTTATGCTTCCGCATTCTCGCCAACTTGCGGGAGTTTCAGTCATCTCTAACTTTCTATAGAGATCAACAGAATGCATATTCATTTTTGTCAGAGTTGGATCGGCTCGCAATTGCCCGACTAGTCCTGCGGAATGAAAGGTTGATCCACTGGTCAAATCGGATCGATCTAAAAGAAGTACGTCGCGCTCTCCGAGTTGCGCAAGATGATAAGCAACTGAAGCGCCACCAACGCCACCGCCAATAATTACAATCTTTGCGCGCTGCGGAAGTACTTGTGCCGACACCCACCAACTGTATCCTTTCTCGATGAGCAGTTCCACTAGTGACTTCGATGAAATTCTTAATTTAGTACCGAGGTTGCAAACGCGGATTTCCGTGACTGAATTATCGGGTGGGCTGACAAATAGAAATCTCAAGATTACAACTCCTGCTGGGAATTATGTTGCTCGGATCTCCAGCAATAAATCCGCCCTCCTATCAATTGACCGACAATCTGAATACGAAAATTCCAAGATTGCGGCTAGTGCTGGCATCGGTGCAGAAGTTTACGATTTCCTGCCAGAGTTTGGATTATTGGTAATTGGGTACATCGATGGAAAGACTTTTGGCGCTGATGATGTCGGAAAGAATTTGAAATCAATTGCTGAAAGTTGTAAAACTCTACATTCTGCGGCGCCTTTTGTAAGTGATTTCGATATGTTTGTAATACAACAGAGGTATCAAAATTTAGTGAAAAGTAGTGGATTTAGATTTCCCAAGAATTATCACAATTACGCGGATCATATTATTCAAATGAAGCGCGCTTTTGCGGTGCTAGATGAGAGCAAAGTCCCATGTAACAATGATTTACTGCCAGCAAATTTTATTAATGATGGCGAGCGAATTCGACTGATTGATTATGAGTATTCTGGAAATAATGATGCCTGTTTTGAGTTAGGCAATATTTGGAGTGAAGCAAAATTGCCAAGGCAGGCTCTAGATGATTTAGTGAGAGCTTACTACGGGGGAATCAGGCCAGAAAAAATTGCTAGGGCGTGGCTGTTTGCACTCCTAGCTAAATATGGGTGGACCCTTTGGGCCTCGATTCAAAATTCGATTTCTGACTTAGATTTTGATTTCTGGAGTTGGGGCGCAGAGAAGTATGAAGATGCTCAAAAGAGCTTTACAAGTAGAGAATTTGAAAAGGCGCTCTTTGAAGTTACTAGAAAATCTTAATTATCAAGTGGGGTTACGTAAGCTCCAGAGATACCACCATCTACTAAGAAGTTTGATGCGGTAATAAAGCTTGAGTCATCAGAGGCTAAAAAGGCAACAGCACCTGCAATCTCAGATGCATCAGCAAAACGTCCCATTGGAATATGAACTAGCCGACGTGCTGCGCGCTCTTTATCCTTAGCAAATAACTCCTGTAGTAATGGTGTGTTAACAGGTCCTGGAGATAATGCGTTAACGCGGATTCCCTCTCTTGCAAACTGCACGCCGAGCTCTCGGCTCATTGCCAATACCCCACCCTTAGATGCGGTGTATGCAATCTGTGATGTTGCAGCGCCCATTGTTGCCACAAAGGATGCAGTATTGATAATTGATCCCTTACCCGCTTTTTGCATGTAAGGAAGAACTGCTTTGCAACATAGAAATACGCTAGTTGTGTTTACTCTAAGTACTCGCTCCCAAGCATCAAGGCCTGTTATTAAAATCGAATCATCATCTGGGGGTGAAATACCTGCGTTATTAAAAGCAATATCAATCCGGTTATAGGTATCAAAGGCAACCTTATAAAGATTAGCAACCTCTTTCTCATTGGTGACATCACATTTAACAAATAATCCGCCAACCTCTTTAGCTACTTTATTGCCAGAGACCTCATTGGTATCCGCCACTACAACCTTGGCACCTTCTGCCGCTAAACGAATGGCGGTGGCATAACCAATTCCACTACCAGCACCGGTAATTACTGCAACTCTACCCTCTAGTCTTTTACTCATTGAGATATCCCCTTACTTTTTAGTTATCAGTTGCAATAAAAACATTTTTTACTTCAGTAAATGAATCTAGCGCATCAGGTCCTAGCTCTCGTCCTAACCCTGATTGCTTATAGCCACCAAATGGAGTCCAGTAACGAACTGATGAGTTTGAGTTCACCGATAAGTTACCACTCTCAACCGCACGGGCGACTCTAATTGCTTTGCCAGAGTTATTTGTCCAGATCGATCCAGATAAACCAAACTCGGTCTCATTTGCCTTAGCAATAGCATCTGCTTCATCATTAAATGCCATTACCGAAACAACTGGCCCAAAGATCTCCTCATTCCAAGCCTTACTCTTCGTATCCTTTGGTAGTAAAACTGTTGGCGCCATCCAAAAACCTTTACCACTAGGTGCTGTACCAGTAAATGCAACTGGCTCAGTTAAATAAGCTTGCACAGATTCCAATTGCTTCTTAGAGATAAGTGGCCCCATCTCAGCGGTGGCGAGTGATGGCTCTTGGACTCTAAATTTTTTAACTGCTACTTCAAATGAGACCATAAATTTATCAAAGACACTCTTCTCAACTAAAATACGAGATCTTGCGCAGCAATCTTGCCCTGCGTTATCAAAGACTGTGCCAGGAGCAGCAGCTGCTGCTCTTTCGATATCAGAGTCTGCAAAAATAATATTGGCACTCTTGCCACCTAATTCAAGAGTTACTCGCTTAACTTGATCAGCACACCCAGCCATAATCTGCTTACCGACTGATGTTGAACCGGTAAAGACAATCTTTCGCACCAGTGGATGAGTAACAAAGCGATTTCCAACAATAGATCCCTTACCAACTACTACATTAAATACACCCTCTGGAATTCCAGCCTTTAATGCCAACTCACCTAATTTGATTGCAGTAAGGGGTGTGTACTCAGCAGGTTTTAAAACAACTGTGTTGCCAGCAGCAAGGGCGGGAGCAAATCCCCACCCTGCAATTGGCATGGGAAAGTTCCACGGAACAATTACGCCAACAACCCCAAGTGGTTCTTTAAAAGTAATATCAATGCCACCTGCAACTGGAATTTGTTTGCCAAATAACCGCTCAGGGGATGCTGAGTAGTAATTTAAAACATTGGCAACATTATCTGCCTCCCATAGCGCATTTCCTATGGTGTGACCGGCATTTGTTACCTCAAGTGCTGCCAACTCCTCGCGGTGATCAGAGACAACCTGCGCAAATGAGCGTAGTAACTTTGCTCTATCTCCTGGTGCTATCTTTTTCCAGGAATCAAAGGCTTTGTGTGCTTTTTCAATTACCTTATCGGTTGCTGCTAAATCAGCTAGATCAACGCTCTTAACCGATTGCTCATTTGCCGGGTTTATTACCTCATATGTTGCTGACACTTTTATTAAAACCTTTCAAAGTTTCTAAATAATTCCCAATCGGTCACAGTTTTACTATATGCATCAAGTTCAACCTGGGCCATATTGGCATAATGTGATTGCACCTCACTACCAAATACCTCTTTCACCCATGAAGAGCTCGCCCATAATGTTTGTGCCTCAAGGATTGTTGCCGGCACACGGGGTGAGTCAGAGTCATAAGCATTACCGGTAAAGGCATCCTCTATCTTTAACTTGTTCTTAACACCATCAAGGCCTGCAGCAATAATGCCAGCCACAGCCAAATATGGATTTACATCCCCACCTGGAACTCTATTTTCTAACCTTAAAGATTGACCATGACCGACTAAGCGCAGCGCACATGTTCGGTTATCTCTCCCCCATCTAATAGCAGTTGGCGCAAAGGAACCTGGCACAAACCGCTTATATGAGTTGATATTTGGGGCAAATAACAATGAAAGCTCGCGAAGATGTTTTATTTGGCCGGCAATAAAGGCTCTACCAAGATCAGATAAGCCATGTTCTTTATCTTTATCGTCCGCCATAACCATCTCATCCTTAAGACCTCTAAAAGATAAGTGAATATGCGATGAGTTACCCTCTTTTAAGTTTGGTTTTGCCATAAAGGTCAACGCATACCCAGTAGCGGCTGCAATCTCTTTAGCACCATTTTTATAAATCACATGGTTATCACAAGCGGTCAGAGCATCACTATATTTAAAAGCAATCTCATGTTGGCCAAAGTTGCACTCACCCTTAACCGACTCAACATTCATGCCGGCGCCAGTCATACCTAATCTAATGGCCCGCAGTAATGGTTCAACCCGGGAACCACCAAGAATTGAGTAATCGACGTTGTATTGATTAGATGGGGTTAGATCTTTATAACCCTTAGTAAATGCTTGCTCGTAGGTGTTGTTATAAACAACAAACTCTAATTCAGTACCAACCATCGCCTTCATGCCAGCATCATTTAAATCTTTAATCTGTTTTTTGAGGATCTGGCGTGGGCTTGCCACAACATCGCTGTGATCTAGCCACTGCACATCTGCTAAAAGTAATGCTGCGCCATCTTGCCAGGGCACATAACGCAGAGTATTTGTATCTGGCATCATCGCCATATCTGAGTAACCGCGCTCCCAAGAGCTCATCTCATAACCAGGAACAGTATTCATCTCAACATCAACTGCTAATAGATAATTACATCCTTCAGTGCCATGCTTTAAAACATCACTTAAGAAGAAATTAGCATCAATTCTTTTGCCAACTAAGCGGCCCTGCATATCGGTCATCGCAATGACAACAGTGTCTATCTTCTTATCTGCCACATCCTTGCGCAGCTGCTCAACTGTTAGCGGGAACATGTGGGCAAGTATTCCACCAAATCAAGTAATTAAAAACCCACCTAAATTTGATAACAAAGGGGTAATAAACAAAAAAGGCCCGCGTTATGCGGGCCCTTCTTGCTTTGAACTTCTTCGTTAGATAGTCCGCTTAGGACCGGTGAACCACTTTTTTGCAGATAGTTGCCACCAGATACCAAGGATTAACAATGCGCCACCTGTAACAAGTGGTGCGTAGTTAACTGAGGTCCAAGTGAAATCCTTATTACCAGGAGTTCCAGTTGGCGTGAAAGGCAGAATGAAGTAAACCGAGATAATTACAATCTCAGCTACTGCAATTGTGCACATCCACTTGTACTTAGATCCAAGTGTCCACTCACCAGCTTTAAATGATGAGCCAGCTTTTAGACGTAAGTAAATTGGAATCATAAACGCAAGGTATAGAGAGATAACACAAACTGATACCACTGCATAAAACGCAGTTGGTGCACCAGTTGGGCTCTTCCACAACGCAGGAAGTGTTAATACCACTCCAGCGACTGCAGATGCCATCACAGCATTTACAGGTACGCCATGGCTATTAACTTTCTTCCAATGATTTCCGCCAGGAACTGCGCCATCACGGCTGAATGCATACATCATGCGTGAGCATGATGTTAAACAAGCAGTAACACAGAAGATCTGGCCCACAGTAGTAATAATCATTACCAACTTAAATGCTATTCCTCCACCTAAAGCTGAGAACAACAAAGCGATGATCTGGCCACCACCATATGGGTTTACCGCTGGATCAAATGAGTTGATGTAATCAGTATTTGAAGCTGCATATAAAAATGCCATCAGCAGGATATATCCACCAATTGCAGAGTATGCAATTGATTTCCAAATTCCCTTAGCTGATGAAAGGTGAGCATCCTTGGTCTCTTCAGAAAGGTGAGCAGATGCATCAAAGCCGGTGATTGTGTACTGGGTCAGTAAGAAACCAAGTGGTAACACAAAGTACCAATATGCATGATCGCCAAAGCCTGAGTTGTTGATGTGGGTGGTAAACATCCAGGAAACACTCTGATGCTTATCTGGCACAATTACCAAAATTGCAATAATCACTACAGTGCCAAATACGTGCCACCACACTGAGATGTTATTAAACATTGAAAGCAAGGGACCTGAGTAGATATTTATCAAAGTTACTAACGCAATAACTATCAAAAAGAGTACGAACTGTTGCTTTATGAAATCTCCACCCATAAAGCTGGTGGCATAACTTGGTGAGTAAAGACCAAGCAGATTGTTAATAAAGCCAGTCACACCGTATCCAACCGATGCGGTAACAGAGACAAGACCAATTAAGTTAAGCCAGCCGGTGAAGAAACCCGCTCTAGCTCCACCTAACTTTGCCGCCCACCAGTAAATACCACCGCTGGTTGGATAGGCAGAGGCGAGCTCTGACATACATAAACCAATAATTAAAATAAATAGTGAGATCAGTGGCCAACCAAGGGATATTGCAACTGGACCACCATTGTTCCAAGCCTGACCAAAGGTTGTGAAACATCCGGCCAGGATGGAGATAATTGAGAAAGAGATCGCAAAGTTAGAGAAGGAGCTCCAACTTCTATTCAGTTCTTGCTTATAGCCAAGATCGGCTAAGCGTTTCTCATCTGAGTTCATACTCATATATTCATGCCCTTCTTTTGATGTTGCTGGTGGGGAGACCAGGTAATGCCTTAGATCACATCCGCTAGTTTGCGCCTGATCGCAGCAGTTGGGAAGAACCTGAGCGCCCTTTTTTAGGGAAATTTTTAAAGAATCTCGGCAAATCACGCGTAAGGGATAAAAATAATTAGACTTACCTCTATGTGCCGCCTCCTGGGTTACACCTCCCCAAACCCCACCACCTTTAATGATGTGGTTGGCGCTAACTTTGAGCAATTTGTAAACCTTGCCAATGATCACTGTGATGGTTGGGGCATTGCTACCACATCTAACCACAAAGCTGATCTCTACAAAGAGCCGGTAGCAGCAACAAAGAGTGCGCACTTTAAAGAACAATTAGCCAGCCATAAATCAAATGCAGCACTTTTACACCTTCGGTGGGCAACGGAGGGAATGCCGGTAAATGAGAACAACACCCATCCTTTTACCTACCAAGACTTAACCTTTATTCACAACGGCTCTATCTCCCCCTTTGATTGCCTGGATCCCTTAATAGATAAGAAGTATTTAGATCTTGCCAACGGAACCACAGATTCAGAGAGGTACTTTCTCTATCTGCTAACCCAAATAGAAAAGCATGGCTTTATTGAAGGTGTTAAACAAGGTCTTTCCTACATCAAAAATAACTGCACACTCTCATCCATCAATATGATGATTATTAATGAGCAGACCTTTATGGCAGCTTGTATCTATAACCAAGATAAAATCCCACAAAAGTTTAAAGAAGATACTGATTACTACCACCTTAAATACACTAAAGATAAGGGTGAAGTTGTGGTGGCATCCTCTGGCTGGAACCAAGATGGGTGGGAAGAGATTCCCAATGGGAGTGTGTTGGTGGTGGATAGGGTGGGGCAAAGTGAGACGTTGGATAAGATTTAATTCCGTTAACTCTTAACTACCAGGGAATTACCTTCATCTCTTCCCACAGCACTCCAGTTAATCGCTCTTGATCAGTTGAACCATTCAAGTCAAAATTTCGCGTAGCCAACCAGATTGCAGTGCGAGCACCTTCTTCGGCAGATAGCAGAGCTGCTGGCCCACCCATGTCGGTCCGTGAATGATTAGGACATATGGCATCAACTAAAACTCCCCTACTACCCAAGCCAGTTTCATGTGCCAAATTTCGGACTAATGCATTTACCCCTGCTTTGCTGATTCGGTAAGGAGCTAATCCGCCAGCATTGCCTGGCCCGGACATCCGACCTAAACAAGCAGAGAAAATAATGACTCTTCCATTTCGTGCTTCAGCCATTGGGGCTGCCAATGTATTCACTGCACAAAAAACTGAATCCAGATTAATTGCCATGACTCGACGCCACTCTTCATTATCTGTTTTTAAGGTCTTTGACATCTTTGCACTCATGACTCCATGAGCCAAGATTAAAATCTCGGGCACGCCAATACTTTCTAAAATCTCTTCAAATGTTTTCTTAGCCGCATCGATATCCGCTAAATCAACTGCTCGATAGGTGCAATCTAATTGAGCTGCTGCTTCGGCTAATCGATCTTCATCTTTAGCAACTAAAACAATTTGGTGACCTTGGGCTCGCAACACTTTGGCGGTTTCAAAGCCCAGTCCGCGAGAACCTCCGGTGACAAGTACTAGTGCCATGTAGCAATTGTGCCAAAGTATTCAGGAAAGTGCAGAAGTTATTACTTTTTCTTGAATCCAGCAGGACATTTTGGATTTACGCCACTTATTTTTCGGATTATCTTTCCTTTTGCACAGCTAATCGATTTAATAACAATTTTCTTTACCTCTACTGGCGCAGCCGTTGTCGTATTTGTTGCTGCACTTTCTTGTTTAGGTGATACTTTTTCAGGTACCACTGGGCTCACTTCTTTAACTTCAACCACTTGTTTAGGTGTTACTTTTTCAGGTACCACTGGGCTCACTTCTTTAACTTCAACCAAAGGTTTGTCCTGAATCAATTTTACTTTGATCGTCGGAGCCGAGAAGGTGAAATTCTTGGCACTAAGAGTCATCCAACCGTCTTTCTCGGTGACTAATTCGGTAGCGATATCTTGAGTCGAGCCAGCTGTGGAAACAACTGAAATTTTTGCACTAATCGGTGCATTTGAGAACCCATATAAACAACGGGCAAAATCACTGCGTAGCACTAGATCGTACGAACCCTTGAATAAGGTCACACCGTCGGCTAAGTGATGGGCACCCGCAACTTTGTAATTAAGTTCACTATTTTCAAATGCAGGTGGACTTGGAAGATATGTAGGCGCATTAGTGGTAACTAAACCTTGAAGTTTGCTTTTATCATCGTAGCATTTGCTACCAGTTCCATTTCCTGCTTGCGTGCCAAATCGCCAAATGGAGGTTACCAACGGGCCTGACTTAACCAGATCTTCGAAAGCCTGAAAATCACCCATCGCCCATTCTGGGGATGGACCGGTATCTACAGTGTCCTTACTCGTGAAATCGCTTTCGGCTAACTGCCTCCTGCGATCTTTCCAATACTCCACGATTTTCGGATACCTGCTTAAATCACTTTTGGCTACGTAGGCATAAATTTTAGGAACATCAATCGGATCGGCTTCAACTCGAATTAAATTTGTCGAAGGTGATAGTGCAGTTAAATCTAATGTCACATTCTTCATTCGGCCGAAAAGAAAACCGGTTAGCGAATTATCGATTCGCACCGTAAGGGCTGCGCGCGCTGCCGGAGAAAAATCAACTTTCTGGGCACACTTTTGACCTTCATACCATAGGCAATTTGAGTTTGCTCCGGTGTTCGAAACTAGATTAATCGGATACACCCTGGCCCTGAATCCTCGAGTAAAAGCACAGGGTGCAGTTACGAACTGAGTGCAGCCTTTATTCTGATAGTTCTGAAAAGTTGTGCTAACAACGACTGCATATGCATCCGACCCTGATGAGTTAGGCGATTCCTTAGCGTTCCATACACTTGGTGTACCACCAGCCGGTGAATTTCGAACTTTACTTGCTGGATACTTCTGCCCTGGCAATTCATAACCGTATGTTGCCTTTTTCAATACACCCTTTGTATCTGAAACCTCTAAAGATTCAACGCACATCTCTGTCACGGATGCCGAACATGGTTGCAAGATCAGTTGCGCAAAGATGGAATTTACGCTGGCACATGCAACATCGTCGACAGAAGTGCATGAAACCGTGCGTGCGTAGAGGCCACTAGTGGCGCCTTCCGCATAAGAAAATCCGGTCACATATGACCTTGTTTCTATCAAGCTGTCATCGCTCGCTGAAAATCCTATTGAAGGAACTGTCGGCCACGTGCTTGGTTTTGCTGAGGTTGAAGAGTGTGCAGGAAGAGTTCCGTTGATTGCAGAAGCTGTAATGCTGAAGGAGAGCAGAAGTGCATAAAATATTTTCATGCTATTTCTCATTTGGCTCCCCGAACAATTCCAGCGCTAATAGCTCTAAGTGTAGAACTTAACCTCACCTATAGGCAGGCGCAACCCCCGCAATAGCGTCCCCAACCCGATGTACCCGCATGGCATTAGTTGAGCCTGGAATCCCAGGAGGACTTCCAGCCACAATCAAAATGTAATCTCCAATATTTGCTCTCTTGCTCTCAATCAATTTGCTATCAATCTGCTTGACCATTTCATCGGTATGACTAGCAGGTGGAATCACAATTGATTCAACTCCCCAACTAAGTGCTAGAACTCGTGATGTTTTTACATCTGGCGTTAAGGCCAACATTGGGATTGCCGAACGCAATCTTGACATTCTTCTCGCGGAATCCCCACTTTGAGTGAATGCAACTAGAAATTTTGCTCCGACAACTTCTCCGACTTCAGCGGCTGCCTTTGTTATTGCTCCAGCAGTTGTATGTGGATTATGACGAAGCGGTGCAACAGTATCTAAAGCTTCTTCTTCTGTTTTTGCGATAATTCTTGCCATCATCTCAATACTTTCAATCGGGAATTTCCCAACACTTGTTTCACCTGAAAGCATTAAAGCATCCGCGCCGTCTAGAACTGCGTTTGCACAATCATTTACTTCTGCACGCGTTGGGCGCGAGTTTGCCATCATTGAATCGAGCATTTGAGTAGCAACAATTACTGGTTTCGCATTTTCACGGGCAAGAGTAATGCAACGTTTCTGCACTAATGGAACTTCTTCCATCGGAAGTTCTACTCCTAAATCACCACGAGCGACCATGATCGCATCAAATGCCGCCACTATCTCTTCTAAATTTGCAACTGCTTGGGGTTTCTCAATTTTTGCGATTACTGGAATCCGAACCCCGACGGAATCCATAATCTGATGAACTCGTTTTATATCCGCCGCATCGCGAACAAAAGAGAGTGCAATGAAATCTGCTCCCATCTCGATCGCCCATTTTAAATCTTCTTCATCTTTTTCAGAGAGCGCCGGCACGGATACCGCAGCACCTGGCAAATTTAATCCTTTATTGTTACTTACTG
>Ga0049082_10000278_pt1 | contig 13824 bp, 12 predicted proteins | sample GreLakmeHU45MSRF_FD_66718 | JGI IMG/M metagenome (GOLD analysis project Ga0049082, IMG submission 66718) | Freshwater lentic microbial communities from great Laurentian Lakes, MI, USA - Great Lakes metaG HU45MSRF | ecosystem: Environmental > Aquatic > Freshwater > Lake | place: Great Lakes... | reverse complement strand
ACAAGAATTAATAAAAATTTGTAAGCAAAATAATTGCTTATTTATTTTAAATGACGATCTCAATTTAGCTCTTGAATTAGAGGCTGATGGCGTTCACCTTGGAACGGCAGCTTTCTAAATGTCCGTAACGATTCGCAAAAACCTCGTCTAAGCAAGCATCGTCATTCGGATATTTTTTATTGAACTGCTTAATTGTGAATTTTTCTTTTTTCATAATTGACTCGTTTGATTAACAACTGAGCCAACTGTAAAAACTATTTACTTGTTATCAAGGGATAATTGCCTTAATTAATTATCTGATCATCAACTTTATCGTCATTGATGTTTTCCTCTATATCATCTTGTAAATTGATCAAAATTTCAGGAATTTTTTTACTAGATTTTAAACCTAAATCTTTAATTTTTTGGGCTTGAGAAATTAAGTTACCACGACCCCTTGACAACTGACTGAAAGTAGTTTCATAAGTTTTGTTTAAAACTTCGATTTGATTGCCAATTTTAGAAAAATTTTCAACAAAAGTAACAAATTTATCATAAAGTTTTTCAGCGCGATTGACAATTTCTTGAGCATTGCGATTTTGCAATTCGCGATTCCATAAATCATTAATTAATTTTAAACAAATAATCAAATTGGTTGGGCTAATTAATAAAATACTTTTCTCATAGGCGTAAAACCATAGTTGCGGATCATGTTGCATCGCCAGTAAATAAGCAGGTTCAACGGGGAAAAACATTAAGGTAAAATCTAAAGATTTTTGTAAATCATCATATTTTTTTAACGATAAACCATCAATATGAGAATATATTGATTTTAAATGATCATTAATAAATGTTTTTTGTTGTTGTTGATCATCAATAGAGCAATATTTTTCATAGGCAATTAATGATACCTTAGAATCAGTAATAATCAAACGATTATCTGGTAATAAAATTTGAAAATCAGGACGCAAATTTTTCCCTTCATCATTAACAAATGATTTTTCTCGAAAATAATTTATATCCTTTTTTAAACCCGAATGTTGAAGAATAGATTCTAAAATCATTTCTCCCCAATTGCCTTGCTTTTTAGCGCTACCCTTCAAAGCATTGGTTAAATTAATAGCTTCCTGACTAATCTTGTTAGAATTTTCTTGTAAATCTTTAACAACTCTCTCCAAGCTAAATCTTTCTCGCGCTTCTTTGTTATATACTTCGCCAATTTGCTTTTTAAATTCCTCAATATTTTGCCCAAGCGGATTTAGAATTATTTTTAAACTACTTAAATTTGATTCCGAAAATTTTTGTGATTTTTCATCAAGAATTTTATTGGCTAAATTTTCAAATTGCTGAAGAGAATTTTGTTGAGCTTGGTTGATTTCATTTTTTAAATTTACCAAATATTCCTCGAGATTTTTATTTTTAAAACTAAGTTCGCCATTTGATTTTTCAAGACTTTGAAGCTTTAAATTAAGTTTACAAATTTCAGTTTTTTGTGCATCGAAATTTATTTTTATTTCATGAAAATTTTTTTCAAGAATATTTTTTTGAATATTAATTTCATGATTTTTATATTCACAATCGCTGACTTCTTGTGAAGCTATTCGTAATTTTTCTTGAAGTTTTTCATTTTCTTGATTTTGTTTTAGCAACTGCTCTTCACGATTGGCGATTCTTTCATTAACAACTCCCAATTGCCTTTCTAAATCAATATTTTTTTGATAATTATCTGTTTGCGTGGATAATTGGCTATTTTTTTTTCGTAAAATTTTGTAGATAAAAAAACTTAAAATGCTTGATGTTGCAAGCGCTAGAAGTGTTGAAATAAAATATTGAATCATTAATAGTTTTAAATTGTGATTTAGTAGTCTTATTTAAAAATGTTAACCTTTAACTAATAATAAATTTACCAATATTTTTTATGAACCATGGCAATTTTTATATTTTTTTCCGCTATTACAAGGACAAGATTCATTACGACCAATCTCACCCCAGCTATCTTTATCAAGAGGATTGCGATGAGCTGGTACAACTTTTTTCTTAACATTAGCAGTTGGCAATTCAATGACAGGCTTTGCTTCACTTTTAATAAAAGTTGAGTCAACTCGACTTAAAAAAGTTTTTTGACTATTGATTTTTTTTGGTAAAATAACCGGTGCAACTGGTTTTAATTCACCATCATCATCTTGGCTAGCAGTAATTTGCACGTGAGATAATCTTGAAACAACCTGCTCTTCAATTCTCATCATCATATCTTCAAAAAGAGTAAAAGCATCTTTTTTATATTCAATAAGCGGATCCTTTTGGGCGTAAGCACGAAGATTAATTCCATGACGCAATTTATCAAGCGATAATAAATGATCTTTCCATTCGGAGTCAATGGTAATTAAAAAAATTTGTTTTTGAATTTGCTTAATAATTTTTAAATCACAACTTGCTTCTTTTTCTTTAAAATGCCCATGCACTGAATCTTCAATTAATTTTAAAATTTCATTTTCACTTACCCCATCCTTGGAAGCTTCGTCATGTATATCAATTTTTAATCCGTAAATTCTAAAAATTTCATTTGTTAATAAATCAATTTGCCATTGTGCTTGATATGAATTTTTTGGAATGCAATCTGCAACCAAATCAGAATTAATTTGCTTGATATATTCATTGATTTTAATGGAAACATCATCACTGCAAATTATTTCTTGGCGAAGCGCAAAAATATTCTTACGCTGATGATTGACAATATCATCATATTTTAAGAGATTTTTACGAATCTCATAATTTCGATTTTCGACTTTGCGTTGAGCACCCGCTAGAGTCTTAGTAATCCAAGGATGAAAAATCGCCTCATCATCTTTCAAGCCGAAAGTCGATAATAATGATTGCAATTTTTCTGAACCAAAAATTCGCATCAAATCATCTTCGAGCGAAAGGAAAAATTTTGATTTTCCAGGATCGCCCTGCCTTCCAGATCTTCCACGCAATTGGTTATCTATGCGACGACTTTCATGACGCTCAGTACCAAGCACAAAAAGACCACCAGCCTCAATAGCAATTTTTTTATCAGCCTCAACTTTATTTTTAATTTCTGAAATTTTTTGCAAATCAACTTCTTCACCAATTATAACTTCTAGATTACCGCCAAGCATAATGTCAGTTCCGCGACCAGCCATATTTGTTGCAATGGTTATTGCTCCTGATATTCCTGCTTGCGCAATAATCTCAGCTTCCTTTTCATGATATTTAGCATTAAGTACATTATGCACTAATTTATTTTCTTTTAATAATTTTGAAAGATATTCTGATTTTTCAATACTAACAGTTCCAAGTAAAATTGGCTGTTTTTTATTATGCGCTTCTTTGACGGCTTTTATAATTGCCTCATATTTACCTTTTTCATTTTTATAGATTTCATCATCGTCATCAATCCTTGAAACTGATCGGTTTGTTGGAATTTCAACAACGCGTAAATTATAAATTTCCTCAAATTCAATTGCTTCATTCATTGCCGTTCCAGTCATTCCTGAAATTTTGTTATATAATCGAAAATAATTTTGAAATGAAATCGATGCTAAAGTTTGATTTTCATTACGAACTTTTAAACCCTCTTTAGCTTCTAGTGCTTGATGAAGACCATCTGAAAATCTTCGACCTTCCTGCATACGTCCAGTAAATTCATCGATGATAATAACTGAGCCATCTTTGACGATATAATCAATTTCATTTTTAAAAATCTTATGAGCTTTCAAAGCCTGATTTACATGGTGAACAATTGAGATATGCGCAGGATCATAAAGCGATGAATTAGCTTCCATCATGCCAGAAATTTTTAACATTTTCTCAATATTTTCTGTACCTAAATCAGTTAAAAAAACACCGCGCTCTTTTTCTTCAATTTGAAAATCTTGCGCTTCAAGTTTAGGAATTAAATTATTAATTTGTTCATATAATTTTGAATTATCATTGGTTGGACCCGAAATAATCAAAGGTGTCCGCGCTTCGTCAATCAATATTGAATCGACCTCATCAACAATTGCAAATGACCTCCCCCTTTGCACAATGTCAGCTAAATCATATTGCATATTATCACGTAAATAATCAAAGCCTAATTCGTTATTTGTTGCGTAAGTTATATCGCAAGCATATTGAGCTTTGCGATCTTCATCTTCAGTTTCATTAGTAATGCAACCAACAGTAAGACCAAGAAATTCATGGATTTTACCCATCCAACTCGCATCTCTTTTAGCAAGATAATCATTTACAGTAACAACGTGAACACTATTTCCAGTAAGCGCATTTAAATAGCAGGGCAATGTTGCAACGAGAGTTTTACCTTCTCCGGTGCGCATTTCAGCAATTTTTCCTTGGTGCAAAACAATTCCACCAATTAATTGCACATCGAAGTGACGCATATTTAAAACTCGCTTGGAAGCTTCACGAACAACCGCGAAAGCTTCATGCAAAATATCATCGATCTTCGCATTATTAGCCAAAAGATTTTTAAATTCTGCAGTCTTGTCACGCAAAGCAGAATCACTAAGTGATGCTAATTGAGATTCGAAAGCGTTAATTTTATCAACATCATTTTGCAAAGATTTGATAAAGCGCTCATTAACCGAACCAAAAAATTTTTTAGCAATTAACGAAAACATTTAAAAATTATTTAGGATTAATATTTATTTTATTTTTCAACTTTTTTGTTTAAAAAATTATTTTAACTTATTTATAACAATTTACGTTAATAAATCATTTTAATATCGGCACCGCAATTAATCAACTTTTCTGCCAATCTTTCATAGCCTCTTTCTAAGTGATAAAGTCTGTTGATAGTAGTTTGTCCATCAGCAACTAAACCGGCTAAAACCAAAGAAACTGAAGCACGAAGATCAGTTGCCATAACTTCCGCACCAGTTAATTTTTTTACACCCTTTATCACCGCTATCTTTCCATGAGATTCGATATTGGCACCCATTCTTGCTAATTCTAAAACATGCATAAAACGATTTTCAAAAATATTTTCTTCAATAGTTGAAACTGAATTTGCCACAGTCATTAACGCCATAAATTGCGCTTGCATATCAGTTGCAAATCCCGGAAATGGATGAGTGGAAATATTTACCGATTCAATAAATTCTTGATTACGCGATACTTCAACAACATCTGGACTAATTTGATTAAAAATCAAACCAGCTTTTTGTAAATCCTCTTTGAAGCCAGTCATTACCCAATCTTCAAGTTGATGAAGTCTGATACAGCCACCAGTAATTCCTGCTGCGACTGCATAAGTTCCCGCCTCAATTCGATCAGCGATAATACGATGGGTTGCGCCGTGAAGCTGATCTACTCCTTGAATTTGAATTTGCGAAGTTCCCGCTCCTGAAATTTTTGCACCCATTGCATTTAAACATTTCGCTAAATCAATAATTTCTGGCTCACATGCTGCATTGGTAATTAAACTTTCGCCCTTTGCTAAACTGCATGCCATCATGGCATTTTCAGTAGCACCGACCGATATTTTTTCGAAGTGAATATGATCACCGCGCAAACGATTATTCAAACTTTTTTTAACATTTGCCTCAACATATCCTCCGCTTAAGTCAATTTCGGCACCCAATTTTTCCATGGCTTTTAAATGTAAATCAACCGGACGAGTGCCAATTGCACAGCCTCCTGGTAGTGAAACTTTAGCTTTCCCAACCCTTGCTAACAATGGTCCCAATATAAAAATTGAGGCACGCATTTTGCGAACTAAATCGTAGGTTGCTACTGGATTATTTATGTTTCCAGCATCTAAAATCATTGCTCGACCTTGATTTCCAAATTCTTTATGATTCCCATCAAAACTAATTTCAATTCCCAAATCAATCAATAAATTTGCCATAGTTGCAATATCTGCAACATGTGGAATATTGGTTAGAACTAGTTTTTCTGCGCTAAGAATGGACGCAACCATCAGAGGGAGAGTTGCATTTTTTGCTCCGCTAATTTTAACATCACCGCTTAATTTGTTTCCACCTGTAATTACTAATTTTTTCATATCAATAAAAATAACTTATTTATAATTATTTGCATTTAGTTTAACTCTTTTTTATTATGTTTAATTATTTTCACTAACTACTAAATTTTTATTTAAAATTTATTTTTCATATTTTCTTACAAAATAATCAAGCAATTTTAATCCAAATCCAGTGGCACCTTTATGAGCCATTGAGTCGCCCTTGCCTTTCCAAGCAACACCTGCTATATCCAAATGAGCCCATTTAGTTTCACCAATAAAACGTTTGAGAAATTGCGCCGCAGTTATACTTCCAGCACCTCTTCCACTTCCAACATTTTTCATGTCAGCAATATCAGAATTGATCATTTCATCATATTCTTCACCAATTGGTAAACGCCAAACTAGCTCACCACTTATTTCACCACTTTTAGTTAATTGCGTTGCAAGTTCATCATCGTTACTGAACAAGCCCGCATAAACATCAGCAAGACTAACAATAATCGCCCCCGTTAAAGTTGCAAGATCAATGATTAATTTTGGCTTAAACTTGGTGTTGGTATAATATAATGCATCGGCTAAAACTAATCGACCTTCGGCATCGGTATTAATAACCTCAATAGTTTGACCCGACATAGAATAAACAACATCGCCAGGTCTTTGGGCAGTTCCAGATGGCATATTCTCAACCAAACCAATAACGCCAACAACATTGACCTTTGCTTGACGTTGTGCTAAATTACGCATTAAACCTGCTACCACTGCTGATCCAGCCATATCAGTTTTCATATCTTCCATATTGGCTGATGGTTTAATCGATATTCCACCAGTATCAAAAGTAACTCCCTTACCAACAAATGCCAAAGGTTGCTCACCCTTCTTGCCACCATTCCATTTTAAAATAACTAATTTTGATTGAAAGGCACTACCTTGACCCACTCCCAATAAAGCATTCATTCCCAATTTTTTCATTTGCTCAACACCAAGAATCTCAACTTCTAAGCCATCTTTTTTTAAATCTTTACAAATCTCTGCATAACTTTGGGGATTAAGAATATTGGCTGGTTGAGAAACTAAATCGCGAACGAAAAAAATATTATTAGCCAAAACTTCTAATTTGGAAAATTCAGTTTTATTAACTTTTTCATCAGCAACAAAAAAATCAATTTTGGCAACGCGTAATTCTTTATCGGCTTTTTTATTAACGAAATATTTGTTGAAACGATATCCCTGCAAAACCATGCCAAATGCCAGTTGGGCAGCATTTTTACCGTGATTTTTATCGGCAAAAATTATTTTTACTTCACTAAATTTTGCAGCATTTACAAAAAATAAAATTTTTGCACCAAGTTTTTGCAAAGATAGCTCATTTAATTTTTTTTCTTCGCCAACACCAACCAATAGTTTTGAAATTCCTGAATCAGCAACAAGCTGTAGCTGATTGAGTTTACCGCTAAAATTAAATTTTTTTTCTGCATTTAGGATTAATTTGTCATTAGATTTATCAACAGCTTCGGTACTTATTAACAAAACTTCAACACAACTAAGTTGATATTCCGCTATTTTAGAATTATTTTTAGTGTTGTTGTTGACAGCTGTTTTTAGGGATGATAAATTGATAAAATTAATTTTCATAAAGTTTTTAAAAATGTTAATTATTTAGGATTTGGTAAATATATCATAGAAATTAAATAACTAATTTATTTTTTACCAGTCAAATCTAGCAACAAATTTAGTATTAAATTTTTTATTATTTTTCATGGAATTTTATTTGATAGCAAGTTTGTTTAGTCTTGGTTTTTTCGGAGGATTTAGTCATTGCATTGGAATGTGTGGTCCTTTTGTAATAACGCAAGTTAGTAGTAATTTACAAAAAACTTCCTTAACAAATTTTAATTTCTTAACTCGCCTAAAAAATTGCTCTTTAATACCTTATCACTGTGGTCGCATTCTTACTTACAGCCTTATTGCCTTTATAAGTAAAATAATTGTAAAATCATTTGATGATACTAAATTTTACAAAATTTTTTCAAGTATTTTGTTAATTATTGGAGCATTTTTTTTCCTAAAAATTTTTCTTGAAGATAATGATTTCGCAGAAAAAAAATATAAATTTTTAAAAAATTTAATCGCCGATAGTAAGAAATTTTTAAAAATAAAATTAACTAAAAATTTGATTGATATTTTAAAAAAATTGTCTTTTTTTAATTTGTTTTTCCAAAAGCTTCTATTGAAAATGAAAATTTTATTTGCCAATCCGCGAGGAATAAATGGCTTTATTTTAGGGATAATCTTAGGTTTTTTACCATGTGGTCTAATCTTTGGGGCTGTAGCGATAACGCTTAATTTTTCTTCACCATTATTTAGTGCTATTGGCATGATAATTTTTGGTTCATCAACTTTTATAGCACTTTTTTTTACTGGCTTTTTTGGAGGATTTATTTTAAAAATTTATGTTTTAAAAATTTTTACTAAATCAATCATCCTTTTAAATATCGCTGTGCTTTTAATGCTGGCATTCAAACAAATTTTATCATGAGTAATATTAATTTAAAACCTACACAATCAAATGCAAGTAGCATTGATTACAATTACCAAATCGTAAAACTTTTTACCATTAGTGCAACTTTTTGGGGTATTGTTGGACTTTTCGCTGGTGTTTTAATAGCTTCACAAATGGCTTATCCCATTCTTAATTTCAATTTAGAATGGACTAGCTTTGGAAGACTTCGTCCATTACATACTTCGGCAGTAATTTTTGCTTTTGGTGGCAATGTTTTATTTGCGGCAAGTTTTTTTGTAGTTCAGAGAACTTCTCAAGCAAGGCTTTGGGGCAGTGATAATTTGCATAAATTTATTTTCTATGGTTATCAAATTTTTATTGTTTTAGCAGCAATTGGTTATGTTACAGGAGTTACTCAGGCCAAGGAATATGCTGAACCTGAATGGTATGCCGATTTATTATTAATTGTTGTTTGGGTTTGTTACTTTATGGTATTTATGATGACTTTAAAAAATCGTCGTGAACCTCATATTTACGTTGCTAACTGGTTTTTTATTGCCTTTATTGTTACCGTTGCAATTTTGCATATCGTCAATAATCTTTCAATTCCACTAAGATTAGATGGCACGGAAAGTTATCCGGTTTTTGGTGGCGTTCAAAGTGCTATGATCCAGTGGTGGTATGGTCATAATGCCGTTGGGTTTTTCTTAACCGCTGGTTTTATTGGCATCATGTATTATTTCGTTCCTAAACGAGCTGAGCGTCCAGTCTATTCTTATCGCTTATCGATTCTTCATTTCTGGTCATTAATTTTTATCTATATTTGGGCTGGTCCACACCATCTCCATTATACATCTTTGCCTGATTGGGTGCAAAATTTAGGTATGACTTTATCGATCATGTTGTGGATGCCATCTTGGGGCGGAATGATAAATGGCATTATGACCTTATCAGGAGCCTGGGATAAATTGCGCACTGATCCAGTTTTACGTTTTTTAATTACAGCAGTTGCGTTTTATGGTATGAGTACTTTTGAAGGTCCATTAATGTCAATCAAAACCGTAAATGCTTTATCGCATTATACTGATTGGACAATTGGCCATGTTCATTCGGGAGCTTTGGGTTGGGTAGCCTTAATTAGCTTTGGAGCACTTTACCATATGGTTCCAATCCTTTGGGGCAAAAAAGAACTTTATTCACTGAAATTAGTTAATACGCATTTTTGGTTAGCAACCATTGGCATAGTTCTTTATATCACGGCAATGTGGATCTCTGGAATTATGCAAGGCTTGATGTCAAGATCTTATGATGAAATGGGTTTTTTAAGTTATTCATTTATTGAAATCGTTAAAGCATCGCATCCTCTTTACGTGGTTCGAGCTTTGGGAGGTTTATTTTTCTTGAGTGGAGCTTGCGTAATGGCTTATAATTTTTATAAAACTATTGTAATGAAAAAAACGTTAAATCATAATTTTTAAAATTAATCTTTGTAAATATGTTTAGGCATCATGATAAAATTGAACGTAATTCAATCTTACTATTAATTCTTACCGTAATTGTAATTTCAATTGGCGGTATTGTGGAAATTGTTCCACTCTTTCGCATTGAAACTACAATTGAAAAAGTTGATGGCATTCGCCCCTATACTCCTCTAGAATTAGCTGGAGCAAAAATATATAAGCGTGAAGGTTGTTATGGTTGCCATTCACAACAAGTTCGCGTTCTTCGTGATGAAGTTGAGCGTTATGGACATTACTCAATTGCTGCCGAAAGCATGTATGATTACCCTTTTCAATGGGGATCAAAACGAACTGGCCCAGATCTTGCAAGACTTGGCGGAAAATATTCCGACGAATGGCATACACGTCATTTAATAAATCCGCGCGATGTTGTGCCTGAATCAATTATGCCAGGATATAAATTTCTAATTAATCGTGATGCAAGTATTTTAGGAATTGGCGATGATATGACGGTCCTAAGAAAACTTGGCGTTCCTTATAATGACGAAATGATTCAAAATGCTTTTTCTGACGCTATGATTCAAGCATCAACTGAGCGCGAAGCTGAAGGACTATTAAAGCGTTATGGTAAAAAGGTTGTAGTTCGAGATTTTGACGGCAATCCTCAAAAAGTTTCTGAAATGGATGCATTAGTTTCTTACCTCCAAATGCTTGGAACTCTTGTTGACTTTGCAAATTTTGAACCGATTGGTTATCAAAAAAAATCTTCAAAAGATAAATTACTTGAGCAAGAAAAAGATCTTAAAAATAAGCAAGAAAAAAATATTGAGAGTAACAATAATCAGCAACTTAATCTTGAAAAAATTAAAACCAATAAAATCGACAGTAACAAATTAAAGGTTAATTAAAATGAAAGAATTAATAATTTCCAACGCACCAGCAATCGCAACAATTTTCTTTTTTAGTTTTTTTTGCTTAGTAATTTTTAGTGTTTTTAGAAAAGGTAGCAGTAAAAAATTTACACAATATTCACAAATTCCTTTAAATGATGATTTTCCATCAGAAAAAATTACTAAGAATAAACATAGAAAGAATTAAATTTAGAATCGGTTTTAAACCAAGATTCCCTTGGATTTAAAGTATAATTAAATTTTTTATAAAAATGAGTAACAATAGAAATTTACCAGAAAATTCAGATAAAAATAACCATGAAAATTCTGAGGATAAAAATGAAATAAAAACCACCGATCATGAATGGGATGGCATTCGCGAATATAATATCGGCGCTCCACGCTGGTGGTTAATTGTGTGGATGATTTGCGTTATTTGGGGAGTTGGTTATTGGTTTTTTTATCCTGCAATTCCTACTGCACAGGGCTCCAATAAAGGCTTACTTAACTGGAGCAAATACTCAGAACTTGAAGAATCACAACAAGAAATTAACGCAAAAAAATCTTTTCATCTCGAAAAAATTTCACGACTATCATTTCAAGAAATTCAACAAGATCAACAATTAATGGAGTTCGCTCTTAATGGCGGAAAATCTGCCTTTCGTGAAAATTGTTCAGCATGTCATGGTCAAGGTGCACAAGGTGGCAAAGGCTATCCAAACTTAAATGATGATGATTGGTTATGGGGTGGAAAAATCGAAGATATTTACCAAACTTTACTTTACGGAATTCGTTCAGGTCATGATAAAGCTCGCTTCAACCAAATGCCAAGTTTTGGTTTAGATAAGGTTCTAAATAAAGATGAAATCAATGCTACGATTGAATATGTTTTATCACTTTCAAACAAAACACAAACAGCTTCAAATGATTTAAATTTGGGCGAAACAATTTTTAAAGCTAACTGCGTTGCATGTCATGGTAATGATGCTAAAGGTAATCAAAAATTAGGAGCACCTAATCTTACCGATGTAATTTGGCTTTACGGCAACAATAAAGAAGATCTTTATCAAACTATTTATTTTGCGAGAGCTGGGGTAATGCCTTTTTGGCAAAATCGACTTGATGATAATACAATTAAACAATTAACGCTTTATGTTCATTCGCTTGGTGGTGGCGTAAAATAATTTCCTAATTTTATATTATCTTGCGATAATCTTACGCAACGAAGGGATTTCTCTAGTCGTGCTTACGCAACTTTAGCTCTAGAATTTTTTTATTATTTAAGAAAGATATTTATTTCTTGCGATTATTATTTGACCAAATTCTATCTAAAAAATAAAACCAAAATCCATTAATTATTGGCTCAATAATTGCATCGAGAGTTGCTAATTCAAGGCTAGTATTTGTGATTAATTTATTGCAACTTAAAGCGATTAAAATGTGTCCACAAGTATAAATAATCGCCCGAGCAATACTTGCTTTGACCGTTATTTCACGAAGATTTGTAAGAGATGAGTTTTTGAAAATTTTCATTGAAATTTTTGCTTAATTTTTAAATTTTGATAAGATTAATTGATATTTTATGGTTTGTCATCGTAATAATTTTTTAAAACCAAAATAATTACAACCTTGTTTTTTTTAACAAAATTCAAACAATGTTTTTAATTTATAATTATTAAATAATGATTTGGTTGTTATCATTTAACTTTTAATTATTTAAATTTTCTATCGCAAATTTAGTTAAGTTAACGAATCGCTTCACGGCGAAAGTGTTTACAATCCAAGTTTTAATTATGGGGAATTCGCAAATGAAGTCGCTGGTGAATGGTTGTCATCTAAAGAAATTAAATTAATTATCAACTATATGATTAACGAAAAAAAAGAGCAGTTAAAAAAATACTTTGGCTGGACAGAGCCACGCTGGTCAGAGCCACCAGAAATTATTCCAGTAAATTCGATAATTAGACAGATAATTCAGATGCTTGACAATCATTTTATTTTTTGCACCTTTAATGAATCTACGAAAGAAAGAAATGACTCCAATGATTTGTTTTCATCAAGCCGATATTTGTGGAAAATTTTAACCAACCACTATTTAATTGATCAAAGCCTTCATATCAGGAGACTTACTGATGAAAAAAATAGGAAATATAAATCTGCCTCGCTGATGCATTTTCTTGAAAAAGGTTTAGGTTTGGATGATACTGAGATTGAGATTCTTAAGCAAAAACTAGAAATAGATGAAATAAAAAAATATAGGAATTTTGTGGATCAGCATGTTGCTCATGCAGATTTAGATGCACCAAAAGTTTCGCATGTCATTGAAGAAATCGAGAAATGTCACAAGTCAATTATAGAAGTTTTTCAGGAAATTGGTCTGAAATTCTTTAATCAAAATATGTCTTATTGTCTTACAACCAAACTAAAAAAACAACAAATACTAAAAAATGCAGATAAACCATTTTTGGCGCAATAAATCATTTTGGTAAAATTTTCTATACTGCAATAATCCTCTTTTTTCTTTCTACATTCATAAGTTCATGCGCTTGATATTGCATAAAATCGACTACCATTAAGTCGATTAATTTATTTGCTCGTTCAAATTGTCCAGATTTGGAAAGTAAGTTGGAAATTGAGTGTAGAATTGCGCTATTACTAAACTCGTCACTTACTTCTTGGGCAGTTGCAAGACAAGTTTGAATATAACTTTCTAATTTTTCTTTGCCGCTATCGGAAATTTCTTTAACGTTGCTATTAATATCTTCGATAAAATTTTCTGCGTAACGACATTTAAATTGCACTAATTGCACTTTTTTAAGCGCCTCATCTTCTTCTTCGGAGCTAGTTGTGGTTGGTGGATTATTTCGAATCATTTCTAAAACTTTTTGGAGTTTGCCAAAAGCGATTTTTATGTTTTTATAAATTCACTTTGTTTATTAACAAAAAATAAAATTTAATTTTGGAATTGTACTCGCCTTTCAGGCGAGTTGCAATTTTTTTGTTTTT
>Ga0049082_10000277_pt1 | contig 13827 bp, 18 predicted proteins | sample GreLakmeHU45MSRF_FD_66718 | JGI IMG/M metagenome (GOLD analysis project Ga0049082, IMG submission 66718) | Freshwater lentic microbial communities from great Laurentian Lakes, MI, USA - Great Lakes metaG HU45MSRF | ecosystem: Environmental > Aquatic > Freshwater > Lake | place: Great Lakes... | reverse complement strand
AAGGCACGGGGGATCCTTTGATCCAAGTAACCCTGACGGGGGTTGAGGTTCAGTTGAATTTTGGCTCTGCTAAAATAGAAAGCGCCAGCATCAGCATTGTGTCGTATGCGGTGGGGGCAGCCGCCGTCACAGCGATACAAAAGGCAGCGGAAAGCACAATTAGCCCATTAGCTGCTACTTATGCCACTAGCCGCATTATGGCTTGCATGCTGAACTCGACAGAGATTGCCCCAAGTGGGCGAGAAAAAGAAGGCGATTTGACATTCATGGCAACGAGCAAGTATACAATACTAATAGAAGTTTCCTAGGGGACATTATGACCGTATCGACACTCGGAATTGCTGGCGAATTAAACTGGTCGTTGCAGAAGGACAACACTGGCTTTGCAAAATCCAAGCAAGGGCCGGACAAGCTGTCTGTCACATTGTCACCGAATATATTGCTTTACACTCAAATTTATGCTGCGGAAATTGCACTTACAACGGGACAGCAAACTGTCTTGGACTTTTTTGATGGAATAAGAAATCTTGTTGTCCCCGGTTCCCCCGCCACTTTGGGGCCGAATATAGCCATGGTTGACTTCTTGTATGACGCAATCGCATTCCGAAAAGTTCTCGGAATAATGGTGCAGGCTGTGGGCGTAAGCATAAAAGTTGAACCGGGGGCAATCGTGGCAGCTACAGACCCGATGTCGTGGTTTTTGTCTGGAACCACCCCAGCAATCACTATAAAAGCTGGAGGGTTTTTCCTAGTCGGCGATGGCAATTCAACGGCTGTGGCCACCACCTCTGGGAAAATCAAAATTACCAATATGGGAGCTATAACGGGATCAGTCAAGATTGCACTGCTAGGGGGGCCTACCTAATATGGCTTTTTATTCTGGCAAGACTGGATTCATCAATGTCAATGGCACACCAAAGCCGCTGACGGATTGGTCGCTAGATCTAAAAGTAGAATCATTAGATGTGACTAATTTTATGTCCGGTGGAAATCAAGAATTGATGCCAGGAATATTTTCATGCGATATTTCTGCGAGCGGCCCTTATGACGGATACAGCATGGTAAATCACGGAGGCGTAACGACTTTCACTCTAGGATATGGGGGAGGGAGCGCCATAGTCACTGCACTGGTAACATCGGTAAAAGTTGATGACAATGTGAAGGATGTGGTTAAGATAAGTTACACGGCAACATCAACAGGTTCAATTGGATTTTCACCTTAAGGAGTAGAAGACATGCCTTTTTTTGCTGGTAAGAATGGATCTGTTTCAGTGGGTGGCACAACCCAGCCGCTTACGGAGTGGTCTTTGGATGTAAAGACAGAGTCGTTAGACATTACCACATTTGCATCTTCAGGAAATCAAGAAGTGATGGGAGGAATTTTCTCCGCCGAAATTTCTGCAAGTGGGCCTTATGACGGAGCAAGTGGCGTTACACAAGGCACAGTGGCAGTTTTCATATTGAATGTAGGCACCACGGCATCCGTCGTAGGACCTTCCTTCACGGTAAACGCTTTGGTCACATCGGTAAAAGTTGACACCAGCGTGAAGGATGTGGTTAAAATAAACTACTCCGCCACATCACATGGCGCAATCACAACTGCTCCTTAAGGTATACCGTGTATAATGCCATATTATATTGGAAAATATGCCGAAATCAACATTGATGGGGTGATAATGCCCTTTGACAAATGGAGCATAAATATAAAAAAAGATGCTATAGAATCAACTTCTTTTAAGTCTAATGGAATTCGCGAATTTGTTTCTGGTCAATCTTCTGGCGATATAACAGTAAGTGGTTTTGTTGATTCGACCATAAGCAATTCAGATTTTGCGAATCCAGCCCAAATTCGGCTGTCGATGTCTGCAACAGACAATAACGGTTTTGTAGCATTGGTAGTTATTACAAACATAAGTTTTGAATTAGAGACAAGAGGCCCTGCTAGGGTCAACATTACCGGGACAGTGACCGGAGAAATAACGGCTACAATTTAATGCCATTCTTCAAAGGTCAGCATGCATCTGTGACTATTGATGGCAATGAGTGGGCCTCTACAAGCTGGGCGCTTACCGTTACGGTTGAAAAGATTGAGATAAGCGATTTCGATCAGAAACCAGCAAAGTTCATGCAAGGGATGATGAGTTCCACGATTAGCCTAGAGGGGCACTACGAATACCCCATGGTGGGGTTGCAAATTGATAGCCTTGTCAGTGTAGTCTTGTATCTTGATTTTGAACTCGACCCCAACGCTTTTTTTGCTGCGAAAGGCGTTATAACGGAAATTGCAATAAAAACAGAAATTTCCGATATTGCGTCGATTCAGCTTGGTATAACAGTTATATCGGATTTCTCCGCTAATAGTCCAGATCCTTGGGAGTTTTAGACATGGCAACGACTTCGCATGTGTTGGGAGGCAGTTCGGCCCCTCTGGAGGCTGTAATTGGGGGCAAGACATACAAGATAAGTCCGTTTACCCAAATAGTTAAAAGCAAACTAGAGCGTGTCTTGCAAGAGCGGGCTAGGACTCAAGTCATGGCGGACAAGGACAACTTGTCGGACGAAGAGTTCAAGATTGCCTATGGGGTGCTGTTGGACCGGATCTCGACGGGCACATACTCCTTTGCAGGGACTCTTTCACAAGAATTCCTGTCCACACCATTGGGTTCAATCCACATGGTGGCGGTCTTGTTTAACATTGCAATTGCCGAAGCAGAGGAATTGATTCTCAAACACGACACCGAGGTCAGCGGGCTGATTAACCAAATGGTCGTGGAGTCTTTCCCCCAAGCTCCGAGCCAGCAAGGAATACCCAAGGCTCCGGGGCGGAGAAGCGGGAAAAAAAATATTTCAGGAGCAACCGAAGGGTCTTAAACCCCGTCGCCATCTGTGCGATGTTGACCGACAAGCCGTATGCTCTTACCTTTGATGATATTGCGAAGCTTACAGATTATCAAATATGGGTGATTTACGGAAAAGAAAGAGACGACAAAGGATCTCAGAAAGAAATACCCGTATACAATGAGACGGCGAGGCCCGTGTCAGACTTAGTGGACAGCAAGACAAAATTCTTTGCAATGGGACAAGCTTTAGGAGTTCCCCTTAAAGATTTAGAAGAGTCTTGGAGAAAAAAGCATGGCGAATAACAACCGGGGGAGAGGCAGCAATAATCCGGGCGGCGGCGGCATGGGCGGATTTGGCGGCGGCATGGCCGGGGCTTTGTTCAACACAACAAGCGTCATAAAGAGTATCGTGGCTGTGGGAGACGCTTTCGCTAATTTCAGCAAATCAGCAATCTCGATGTCTGTACTTTTCGCAAAGCTTGCCCCAGATGGGGAAAACGCTTCAAAAATGCTTGAAGAGTTGGTATCCACCTTCGCCAAGCTAACAGGTGCAGCTTCTGTCTTTCGCCCCTCGCTGGCCAAATTGGCCCAAAGGCTTACCGCTCCTGCTGGGGCTGCTCCTGCTGGGGTGGCCGCTCCCGCCCCCAAAACTGAGCGTCTACAGAGGATGACCGGGCTTCCTTCTCCTGCTCCTGCTGCTCCCGCTCCTGCTCCTGGGGGCGGTGCTGGGATTGCAGCCAGAGGTGGGGCTCGGCCTGCTGGGGTCATAGCCCGAGTCGGCATGAATCTTATAGGAGCCACCGCCAGAGGTGGTGCAGCAGCCGCTAGTGCCGTGGCTGGGGCATCCTCGTCCGCCGCTGTTGCTGGCGCAGCAATGAAAGTTGCTGCCGCATTTGGAGCAGTATCGACAGGGGTGGCAGCGGTGGCAGCGCCGGTAGCTCTTGCGGTCGCTGCTTTCGCCGGAATAGTCGTGGGCGCAATGGCGGTAGCAGGAGCATTTTACTCGATGGTAATGGCCGCTGCGCAGTATGTGCAAGCGTCAAATCCAGTAGCAGTCATGGCTTTGAATCTAGTTCTGAGGGACCTCACCGCTGTAATTGGTACGGCGTTGCTTCCGGTCGTGCAGTTAGGCACAAAGGTAATCCGTGATTTTGCTGACACGATGCTTCCCGTGGCTAGAAGAGTAGCCGAGGTGATGGGGGCTCTAGCAAAAGTCATTGAGCCAGTAGCAATGATGTTTAATTTAGTTGTCGGCAAAATCGCTAATACCCTTGTTACCTATTTTCAATTCTTAGTAGATGTTCTAGCAGCATTTGCTCCAGCCATAACATCTGCGATGGGCACCTTTGGCGTAATGATTGATGTGTTTAATCAGGTAAGCCAATTGATTGCTTCGATACTTGTTCCAATCTTTAGGGTACTTGGCGTTTCCGCTTCACTTGTTATGTCGGTATTCAAAGCAGTCGCCACTATTGTTTACGCTGTGATTTCGGTAATAGTAAGCCTTTTTCAGGCGGTAGTGAATGTAATCATGTCCGTTCTTGAACCCGTTATACTTGTTTTTGAGTTTGTTGCGGAAATCATTGAGATTGTAGCCGATACTTTTGCCACCCTGATGGAAGGAGTGATAGCCGTTGCCGGAGCCTTTGCCGCATTCTTTGATTTCAAAGCTGCTTTTGCTCCTTTGAAAGAATATCTGTCTAGCCTTGCCTTTGCATTCAAAAAGCTTGCCACATACATGCTATTGTTTATTGCTGGGATTGCTAAAATGCTTGGTTTTACTTCAGCATATAAGGCCATCACGGACAAATTAAAAGGCGGGGCGAAAGAAAGCTCATCGGGATTAGCAGCCGCAGTAAACCCAACTATAAAATCGGCAGAATCATTAGGGCAAGATGTGATGCAAAGTGCTTTTGTCAACACATCTGTTATGCCGGGAGAAGACAAAGAAAAAACAAAAGAAGAAGCGTTCATGGATGAAATCCGAGCCTTTATCGGAATGATGGACAAAGGTGGGTTGACTGCCATTATTGCAGCAGGTATCAAGGCTGGAGCAGGCAGCACAGTCAAAGCAGTTGGTGCAAAATTAGCATACCCATTCAAATGGCTTGGCAGCAAGGTGGGGCTAAACGCAGCACCAGCATAAGGAAAATTTTAGATGGCTTTTCAATTTATAACACTTGGTGTAGAACGGCAGGGGTCAAAGAGCCCGTCTACTGCTGGTTTTGGGATAGATGGTGGCCGAGCGTCGATGAGAATCCTTGTGGACGAAGTTGATTTAGATGGTTCTATAAAAGAGTGCTTGGGTTCAGCAGTTCCAGACGGTAAAGGGGGCATTGCCCGAGTGCTTCCGCTTGCTCATCCTCAATATCCATGGTTGTTCTGTGAGCGAATTTCAAACATCGAGGGGATGAGTTTTGTTGACAAGTTTCCGTCAGAAACGGATCTGCAACTAGAAGCAAAGCCACTTCCTTTTTATGCTTATTACACAAAATACGAATTGTCGCTCGATTTTGCCCCTCGTCCCTATGCAGTCCTTGAAGACAATTCGATTGGGAATGAACCTACCGCCAATTTCCTCGAACCTGACGGAGCGGTCCTCAACCCTATAGCACCAATAGTCGTAGTGCAAAGAGAATGGCTTCGTTTCTGTGAATGGGATTACATACCTGCTGGCGATTATTTGACTGCCCAGCAGGGCCAATTTATTTTTAAGATAGACCCCGTTGCGGGTGTCAAAAATCCCATGAGTGACAAAGGCGCTGGCAATGGCCAAATAAGGCTAATGCAGCCAAATTCTACTATAAAATACCGCTGGCATCAAGTTCCATTTTCATATATAGAATCTTCAAATTCCCATTTCCTTAAGGCTATTGGCAAAATAAATCAGAAGAAATGGTTGAGCTTCGAGGCGGGAACACTCTTGTTTACGGGAGTGTCAGTTCTATCAAAATTTACTCCACCATTTCCAGATTTTGTTAAATTTGCCGGAGTAAGTGTCCCATCTCAGCAAAAGCTATGCAACTTAGAATTTACTTTTATTTTCAAAAATTACAAACCTGGAAGCACATATACTAAAGAAAATCTCACCGATTCAAACAACGACATAGTTTTCGGGCATAATCTTTTGCCTAATGCCATAGACAGGAAATATTATTATGCAAAAACAAAAGGGACAGTCATAGGAATGCCAATATACCCTAGCTTTCCATTCCAACTCATGTTTAGAGATCCAGATGCTTAGCATAAAAAGCTTAAATGAATTGGTTCCAATTAAAGTGCCAATGCTGTATATTGACGATTGTTTTCATTTGGGGGCAGTCGTTAAAAGATTTGACAACAATTGCAGATCTTGTTGGGTAAGAGAATGCTCTTTATACAAAGATCTTTGTCAGCATTCAGCGTCAACCGCTGTAACAAGAACATGCCAAACATGTCCATCATACGAGATAGTGTAGGAGAGGAACATGGAAGCAGAGCAAATGTCTTCCGAGGATGAGGATGAAGGCCTAGGCGAAGGCCAAGGCCTAGGCGAAGGCGAGGGCATAGACCAAGAACCTGAATCAGAATCGTTTTTTGTTGCAAAAATAACAAGCAAAGAGCTTATAATTGTTGACGAAATTGATGCCGCAATAAACGATGCTGGTTTCGAGGTATTATCTTATGGGTGGTCTTATGTAAGAGAGAAACCGTCTTTCACTAAATATGTACAAATTGATGCGACAGAAGAAGGAGTAGTCAATGGGCCAGATGGCTTTCTTATAAATCCGGCATTTGTCACGGGGATAGGCCAAGTCGGCATCAATGATTTTGTCTTCATGCGAAAAAGAGGCATTGGAAGGTTTAAATTTAGGTTTTCCCTTTTTCCATTAACAACTCGTGATGTTTCGGTCATCACTTACGAGATAATATACAAAGCGGTCCAGTCGCCCGTGTCTTCGGTGCAATGCGTGGGCAATCAATTGCTGGTCACATATGAGACGCTTACATAATGCCAATAGTAGAACAGTTTTTTACCTGCTACCAAGATCCGACAAGTACGATGACGGCTCTGCTCACGGCGTATCCCGCTTGTGGTCATAGTAGCCTTCCCGGTGCCATTACGGGAACCTATTCTTGCACTTGTTATGTGGCAGGATGCCAGCTTTGCATTGGTTTGCCGGGAGGTGCTTTTACTCTAACCAAAAGCGAACAATGCGTTGGCATGGTAACTTATTCAAATCCAGCCCTTCCTTTTGGAGTTACCTATCAACTCTGTCTGACTGAACATAAAACTGGCAACCGTACAAACCAGTTTGGATTTATTGGAGCGGTGTCAAATGTAAGCGGTAGTTGCACAAATACTACATTTCTTGGGTCGGGAAGGCTTTTTATGCCAGATGGATACCTCGACATAAGCATCACGGGGGCCTCGTAGTGAGAGGATCGAAAACAGAATTTCTTAACGGAATATGTCATGTAAACAATGAGCTTGCCGCCAAGCCGTTCAAAACCATGTCGGCCACTATCTTGACATCCACCTACCAATTGGCGGCACCAATGACGGAGCAAACCGCCTATTGCGATGATACTCTTATTCACAGATGGGGTCCTTCAACAGGCCCGATAACTTACCCTTATGCTTCAGATTTCGGATATGGCAGCACAGATTTTGTTCCAATCAGATTGGATGATTCCTATCTGTTCGATCACGAAGAAGTGAAGAAATGGAATCCAAAAATCGTCCTCCCTCTTGGTGCGTTGCCTGAATATACAATTTCTCTTGAGGGGCCGCGATGGCTCAATCCCTCATCATACATCCCACTCAAAGAACTCAAGCTTCCAACAATTGAAGACGACAAAAAGAAGATGCTTCTCGCCTTCCGCAACACAGACTGGATGGACTCCAATGACCTTGGAATCGGTTTAGATTGGCTTGGCGTTGCTTGGCCGGGCGGATGGCTATTTTGCCCTGAAGAAATGCCCACGCCTTTCCACGCATACAAATACTACGAAGATAGCGGAAGAAGCCTAGACTGGGAGCGAAACCAATATCATATGTGGCAACTGCCATTTTGCGACCCAATATCAATATATAAGAAAGAAATAGGAACAAGCACCTCTTCTGACCTTATCGGCAAGTTTAATGGGCTGGCGTTCATCCCATTCTTCTCTACAGGATTTCTGAAAGAACCATTCTGCGGCAAACCTATCGACCCAAGCTTGCCATGGTATCCAGAACAACAACAATATCCAACACGGCTTCGTTCTACAGTTCAATACTTGAGCATCGAACTTTGGATTTATGCCGGATTGAAAGCGGAGGCCGGGAAGCCCGCCATGAAGTCGCCACGAATTGCTCGTGCTAGATGGTGGTTCTTTACGCAGCCAAAGATTGGGCCAGTTGGGACTCGCCCAAACCCCAATGTTCCGTTTGAGCCATACCTATTCTTGCAATGTGGCCGACCTGACGGACCAAAATGGCTTTTTCCTTTTGATTTCCCGCTAAGGGAAGGAGCAACCAATCCTGATTCATTGCTTCGGCTTTCCACTAGATTATCATTGGCCAATTTTGGTTTAAGGTTGGGTGCTTAATGCCTTGGTATTGTCAATGCTCTGCTGGCGGTAGTGGCGAAGTAAAAGAAAGACCGGTCGTATCTGTCGCCTTGGGTGTGGGCGATGGCACCACAATTACTTACACGGCAAATAACACCTTCGCCATAGGTCATAAAACCTCCGTGTCTGGCCTTGGTGTATCATCTGGTGCGTCCCTCAACATTGCGGACATGACAGTTGCGACGAGGACCGCTACGCAATTCACCGTGGCCAACACTACCATCGGCGTCTCGTCAGGAATCGGCACCGCTACGAATCCTCCCCCCCCAGAAGATGCCATTTATTGGACTGGGCCATATGACCTTGAAAATGATGCTACAAATGCTTGCTATGATGTTAAATGCCCTCAAGGGTGGTGGTGTCTGTGCGGAAGGATCCCCACATATGGGCTTGCAGCTGTTGAATACCACCATGTTGCCCCAGAAAACATATGCTTCTCCACCTACCATGGCCCGCGCAATACCAAGGGACAAGCAATTACCGCGTGCCTTGACCCAGCAGAATTACTAATTAACCCTTCAACAACGAAAGAACTTACTTGCAAGACACAAGTAGCCAATGTGGCTTACGATATTTGTAAACCAAATAGCACCTATTCAAATCCAGTAACACTAGAATGCTCTTTGGCTTGTGCCCCACCTGAAACTCCAGAGGCTAGTCTTGGATACCCAATGGAAAGTGGGGTAATGTTTTTGACTTTCCTTAGCGAAGCGTGTGCTTCTTATGACACGCCTGTTTCTATGTGGTTCAAAAATAGAATTATTTCAATTGGCTTAGGTTGTACCAGAACCGATCCACCGTCCCCCAACACATGGACCGGTTACGGTTATGGGAGCGTAGGGGCACCACGGTGCGATAACGGCCTAGAGTCTATTCCGGGCCGTGGGTTGACCTTGAGATACCAAGTAACCATGACGGTAATCAATGCGAACTCGCTGGCAGTGTCAGTCAATGTGGAAAGGCTTTTTCCCGGTTCAGAAGCAATTCCGCCAACCGCTATCAATCGCTGGGTTGGATGCGCCAGTGGGAGCGGGATCGCTTATCGTAAGCTGGATCCGGGCGACGACATAAACACTAGGATTCTTAAGTGGAACTTTATAAGTGACCATATTCCTTTTGTCATGGGTTCCCCATGCCTCACAGATGTGAAGTCCATGTCTGTTTTTATTCAACTTCAGCCATGGAGGTTTGCTTGCGGGCTAGGCCAGGTGGGTCTTACTGGCGAGGGGTGCGGGCTGCCCGTAGGAATCCATACTCACTCCTGTGTAACTTCATCGGTAAGAACATTGGACATAGGAAACTATGATCCAAGATTCCAAGGGCCAGCTTGGACGCAAGGAGGCGTTAACAGCAGCGGCTGTGGGGGCAATAACCAACCGTGCGAATGTGGCGTTGGCTCTCTTCCAGAAATTATTCCTCCATTTCCCGGAAATCCCGGCAATCTTTTGGCCGTTGGCTGTCCCGGTGAAGTTAATGGAGCTTATCAAAATTACCAATTAGCAGGTAGTTCGTATAAAATCCTTATTAAAACAATTAACAGGGGTGCAATATGTGTGGCAATTAGTACTGACAACAATTTATGGGTTATTGCTGGAACAGGAACATCAACTTATGAAGTTACTCAATCAGATTCACATTGGTATGCACGGATCACTGTTCCATCTTTACTGGGTAAACCAGAAATAAATCTTTACGCATTAAGATTCCCAAATCCTGTTATTACTGGGTGTATCAGAGATCTCCCGGCACTTCCAGACATTTGGCCACCGCCTCCGGGAAATGGTAATGCAGTAGATTCGGGGCCAGCCGCATCACTCATTCGTTACAATAATGATGTGTTTTCCTATGTTCTATGGGACGATACGCCGCAGCCTATCCTCGGGTTGCCTCCTCAAGAGGCCATGCAAGAGGAGCCTATTCAAGAGGCCATGCAAAGAATAATTCCAGAAGCCATGAAAACGAAAATGGCAGAAATCAAGCGAAGATTCGAGCTTCGATGCGTGTACCTTGGGGCAGAGCAGCCTAATACTGGATGCTGTGGCACATCAAATTTGTTTCAATGTGGCAAGCATGGGACTTGTAGAAGGTATGGAAGGCCACAAGCAGACGAAGTAGTTTGCGGTGGATGCGAAGACTTTACTGCGGAGGATAGTTATGCCAGCTAGAAGACCAGATGAATTGACCAGCCGCACCCCTTTGTCAACTGACTGGATGATGATTACGCCAACGGATGGCCCTACTTTCAAGTGTGCGGTGTCTGCAATTGCCAGCAGCGGCGTTACGAGCCTGAACCAATTGGTTGGAGCTACGGCAGGGGCTTTGCTGACAGGGGCGGTGGTTCTAAAGCAAGGAACCAATGTAACGCTGTCTACTGATGCTACAACCAAAGAGATCACGATCAATTCTACAGCGGCTGCTGCTTCTGGCATCACAAGTCTGAGTCAGTTTGCAGGCACTGCGTTTACAGGGGCAGCGGTTCTAAAAGCAGGAACCAATGTCACGATGTCCACCACGGGCACCGAGATCACGATCAATTCTACGGCCACTGCTGCTTCTGGCGTTACGGCCCTAAACTCATTGACGGGAGCGGTGGTTCTAGCGGCAGGCACCAATGTCACGCTGTCTACGGACGCTGCCACCAAAGCGATCACGATCAATGCTACTGCTGCTTCTGGTGTTACGAGCCTGAATAGCCTTACTGGCGGGCTGAACATTGTTGCCGGGGCAAATATCACCGTAACCCCTTCCGGCACCGACATCACCATTGATGGGGCCGCTGGCGCAGGTGGGGCACAGACCGTCAATAACCAGACAGGAACCTACACCTTCGTCATTGAGGATGCCCAAGCCCTTGTCACCATGAACAGTGTTGCCACCGCTGGCTACATAGTGCCAACCAACGCCAATGTAGCATTCCCTATTGGAACTGGAATAGATATTCTCGCACTTAGCTCAACAGGAGTCCAAGTATCAGGACAAGCAGGAGTAACCCTCAATGCCACCCCCGGAAAATGGCTCCGAAGTCAGTTTAGTGGCGGCACCCTGCTTAAAATAGACACCAATACTTGGGTGTTGGTTGGAGACACAAAGGTATGAGACATATAGGGTTGTGGATTCCTCACAAGCAATTGTGTCCGGGATTCTGGGACTCATCTCCAACAATCAATGAACGAATGACGATACTCTTCGAGCAGCCTGCGCCCGAATTTTTTTATGAGGATGGATGCTGGAGCCTTATCACTTTAGAAAATACTGAGCTTACAGCATTTGGCGCAAGTCAATCTGCACAGATTGAAGTTAAATTTTTTATTGGTGGAGTAGGGCATGTCGCTCTTATCTTAGTGGCACCGTCATCCTATCCTTTTATGCCTGTTGTCCAAATCAACGGAACCACTGTTTTGTCGGCAAGTGGCAGCTTCTCGGGGAACTATGCAGTAGGACAGCATACTCTCAAGTTTTCAATAAGCCCATCCATGTCGGGAACCCTTCCTGCTGGAGCTTTTCAGTTAAAAGGAACAATAAGCTAAGCTGCTGCCATATCCTCTTCCATACCTTGCTTTACTCAACAATTCTGCCTAAAATGGCTGATGAGGCTAAGGAGAAGATGGGATGTATGGCGGTGCTTCCTATGCTGTGTTGTCATATGGCGCATGGCAAGCTGGCGTTTTGGCTCAACGGGGGCTTGGCTTCTTGACCGCCACTTTGGTCAACTCTAGCGTTATTTCGGCCACTTTGGTTAATTCCGCCACTGCTACTGCCAGCCTTGTCAATTCCGCCACACTCACGGACACGCTATAAATGCCAAATTCCCCTTCGGATTTCGACATTGGCGACCTTGTCAACCTTGATATGACTTTCAAGACTACGGAGTTGGCGGTTATAGATCCAACTTCTGTTATTTTCACTTTGCGGCTTCCGAATGCCACCCTTGTCATTTACACTTATGGGGTGGATGGGCAAATCACCAGAAGCACCACTGGGAAATACAATGTGCTTTATTCTCCGTTGACGGAAGGCACTTACTACTACCGATTCGCCGGAACAGGGGCTTGTCAAACCGCCGAAGAAAAAAGTTTCTACACTCGCCCCAAACGGGCTTAAGGGGCCAATGAATCATGGCGTACAAAAACGCTGACTGGGTCAAAGAAACCACCGCTACCACCGGCACGGGGCCGCTTACTCTGGCCGGTGCTGCGGGGGTTGATGCTGTTACATTTACTTCTGTTTTGGACATTGGAGACACTTGCTCTTACGCTATTATTTCGTCCACGGGAACTGAACGAGAAACGGGCATTGGAACCCGCACCGCTTCCAATATCTTGGCAAGGACAACCGTCAAGTCCTCCACGAATTCGGGCTTCCTTGTCAGTTTTGGGGAGGGGGTCAAAACTGTTCACCTCGGCCCCATTGCTGGCACCCAAATTCCATACAATCCGATAACAAATAAGCTTGGCCTTAGTATAGGTGCCCACTCCGATACTGTGTTCACTAGCCTAGTTGCCGGACAGGCAATAAAATTTGACGGGACCAATTGGACTAATCAACAAATGGATTCAACCCTCGGAGGCTTTCCCGTTATATTGACCTCTGCCCAAGAAAATGATACAATTCAATTAAAATCTTCGGCATGGAAAAACATACCACAAGAAGCCTTGGCTGACGGCGGCAACTTTTAATTTTAAGGAGAACAGGCGATGGCAAATACAATTCGAGTTAAACGCCGTGCAACTGGCGGTGGTGCTGGCAGTCCAGCAAGTTTGGCAAACGCTGAGATGGCGTTTAACGAACAAACAAATGTACTTTATTACGGCACAGGCACTGGCGGCGCAGGTGGCACTGCAACATCCATTCTTGCTATCGCTGGCAATGGCGCATTTGCAGATTTAACTTCGACCCAAACCATTGCGGGTGTCAAGACTTTTTCAAGCACCATCGTCGCTTCGATTAACGGTAATGCTGCCACAGTCACAACTAACGCCAACTTGACAGGCAATGTCACGAGCGTAGGGAATGCAACCACTCTTGCGTCAATACCAGCAATCAGTGGCGCTCTTTTGACAAGTTTGACTGCCGCAAACATATCTGCTGGAACTGCTGGTATTAGTGTTACTGGAAATGCTGGCACCGTCACGACCAATGCCAATTTAACGGGCGACATTACCTCAGTAGGAAACGCTACCACTTTAACAAATGCACCTGTCATCGCAAAAGTTTTGACAGGTTATGTTTCTGGCGCAGGAATAGTTGCTGCTACAGATTCAATCTTGCAAGCAATTCAAAAGTTAAATGGTAATAATGCAACAAACGCTAATTTAACAGGGCCAATAACTTCAACTGGAAATGCAACAGCTGTAGCAGCGCAGACGGGAACAGGTTCTACATTTGTAATGCA
>Ga0049082_10000274_pt1 | contig 13933 bp, 6 predicted proteins | sample GreLakmeHU45MSRF_FD_66718 | JGI IMG/M metagenome (GOLD analysis project Ga0049082, IMG submission 66718) | Freshwater lentic microbial communities from great Laurentian Lakes, MI, USA - Great Lakes metaG HU45MSRF | ecosystem: Environmental > Aquatic > Freshwater > Lake | place: Great Lakes... | reverse complement strand
CGGCCGCCAAGCAGTCGCTGGTAGGGTCGTACACGCGTCAGGCCAAGTTCAAGGAGGCCATGATGATCACTTCGGGCGGAGACGTCGTGATTGACGCTCTGCAGCTCGAGGCTCGGTGGAGATCTGGAGACCTGGAGAACGTCGACTACGAGGATGTCATCTCGCGCGTGACGGACGACAAGGGAGTTCTGGGATCGATCCTGAAGAACCAGACGGGCTACTTCGAGGCTATTGGCGACTACGAAAAGGCTGAGAAGGCGTTCCGGCACATCTACGACAACCGAGAGGACTATTTCGTAAAGGACAGTTTCATGTACAAGGATGTAGCACTGGGAACGGGTCATTTTCTGGTGAAAATTGGAAACTGGGAGGAGGGAGCGCCAAAGATTTGCGAGTCGATCATCACGAAGCACGAGCACGGATACCCGATGTGGGAGGGTGAAGAGACGGACCACCTGGTGATTCTGAACAAGGGGCTCGGAAACGGGGACCAGATGTTTTACTCTCGATACATTCCACTGGCGGCTGCAAAGGCGAAGAAGGTGACGATCGTGGTGGCGCATCGGCTGAAGCACATGTTTGCCGGGGTCACCGAGTACGAGATCGTGACAGAGATTCCAAAGGAGGCGTCGCACTGGATCGAGTGTTCTTATTTGATCAAGTTTTACGGACCTCAGCCGATGTGGGATTTCGTGCCAGTGCCGCAGGCACTGTCCCAGGCGCCACATGCAACCTTCCAAAACCCCACAGGCAAGGCGCTTCTGCACCTGGCATCCTCGAAGATCAATCCCCTCCTGAATTACCGGCGTGACGTACCTTTCGACCTGGCCAAGCCCCTCCTGGACCTGCCTGACCTGAAGTGGGTTTCGGTGGCTAAGCAGGAGGGCACGCACCCGAACCTGACGGATCTGAGTGACGGAATCGACAAGGGCCCGAACGCTTTTGAGGACACTATGAAGCTCCTGATGGAGGTTGACGTCGTGGTGACGTGCGACACGTTCATGGCCCATCTGGCGGGTCTGTTGAAGCGGCCGACGGTTCTGGTTCTGACGACAATGGCCGAGTTCCGGTGGGGATCAAAGGTGTACGAGTACCATTGGTTCCCTACGGTGACGTATCTGCGGCAGAAGGACTGGGGGACTTGGAACGATCATCAGGCGTTGATCGAGCTTGTGAAGACGACCATGACGTCGTCCCAGCGCCCCTTGGCCTGACGGAGATCCACGAGTTCGGCCGAAAATCCATGAATTTTGCCCAACCTAACAAGAGCCTCGGCGTCACCCTGGGAATACACATCCTCAATTATGTAGACCCCCCCAGATTTCAAAGACTTTTTCAAAAGCAAAAAAGATCGAACCTGGTCATTGAGGTAGTGTGACCCATCATCAATTATGAAATCAAATTGACCTTCAGGGATTTGAACACGGGCATCCATGAGGTGCGCCGTGATTTTAGGATTCTGAGAAAGATCAAACTTTAGTAAATCAAACGTCACGTCAAGCCCGACAATTTCCGTCTCGGGTGACGTGAAGTATTCTGCCCACGCCAAAAGGGAGCCGCCGGTACAGATTCCAATTTCCAGGAGTCTAATCTGGGAATCCCTTTTTGGTTCGAAAAGACGTTCGTAAACACCCAGGTAGGAGTGAGTCACACCTTTATCAGTTCCCTCGTAGATGGAGCCCTGGTACTTGGCAAAGATGGCGTCCATTCCTAGGAGCGCTTGAGCTTTTTTGAAAGCTCTTGGACCGCGGCCAAGTCCGAAGGACTTGTACTCAAAAGTTCTTAGACCTCTTAGAAAGTTCTTGGACCGCGCTGATCAAGACGGGGACGAGGCGATCGTACGAGACTGTGTGGAGATCCTTGACCGCTTGACCATATACGAAAACCTTTGGTCCATCAATTTCAGAATCAAATTCAATTTCAAAATCAGAGACTCTTACGACCTCCAGAAACTTTTCGACGGACTCATCGAGAACCTTGACACGGGCACCAATCTGGAGACCTTCAATTTTGTTTGTGAATTGGCAAACACGTCCAGAGAATGAGGTGGGAACCTGGAAGACGTCTGGGATGACGCCTTCATGGGTGGAGACGGCGGCCGGAAAAACCTCCTTGACCTCCTGGGCCACGAGACCCGTGTATGTGCGATCCCCATGTTCGATGGGATCCTTGTACCGAAACTCACGGACGCGCAGGGCCAGAACGGTATCGAGATCCCTGAACGAATCAGAGTCTTGGATGTCCGACTTGATTCGCGCGTCCGAAAAGACGTCCACTTCGGTACAGCCTATTTTGCCATCCGTGTAAATTTTGAGGGTCGTGGCGGCGGTCGGTTCGTATGCCTGGTACCATCCACCAGCTTGGTACGCAAGATTGGAGTAGGGGGCGGCGGTGGATGTTCCAGTTCCACGCACTATGAGGGGGTAGGTAGTATCCGTCGTTCCGATGCCGACATTCCCCGCAAAGTAGATGGCTGAAGTTCCAGTCCATTGAGATGCTGAAAGAGGCGAGCCTGCTTGGGTTATCGCTCCGGAAAAGTTGATGTTTCCAACGACGTCAAGCGTGTACGAAGGACTCACCGTGTTAATACCTATACGACCCGCATTGGTCATGATGAACGTCCCCCCGGCCGTGTTGGAAAACTGCACGACGTTCCCGGTCGTGCTGGATCCGATGACGGTCAGGACGTTTGCAGAGGCGGCCGGGGTCGCGCTGAACGTTGAGGCGGACGCCGCGACCGTGTTCGAACCTGCTAGGGTGCCGTAGTGAGTGGTGGCTACGACAGTCGCTGCGTTCATAGTACCGGTGTAGACGTCCAGAGCGGTCGCGGGGCTCGCCGTCCCGATGCCGACATTCCCCAGAAAGTATATGGGCGACGTTCCGGTCCACTGCGATCCGATGTAGGGCGTTCCGTTCTGGCGGAAAGTTCCGGTAAAGTTGAGGTCGCCCGTGATGTCCATGGCATAAACGGGATTCGCCATCCCGATGCCTACATTCCCAGAACTCGAAACGAACAGAGCAGTGGTCCCTGAAGCGTTGCTCGCGCTGAACACGTTGCCTGTTCCAAACTGCCTCACGGTCAGTGCGTTCGCTGAAGCTGCATTGCCCGTCACGAGGACCTGACTAGAGTTTATCAGGGTCGGAACGGCCGTCCCTGAGTTTTGATTAAAGCTCATTCTAATCTGAGCGGAGACTTTTAGTCTGAACTGGACGAATCAAAGGCGTGGTTCGTACATTTCACACAGATGCACAGAGTCTGTTGACTCTGAGGGGGGCAGGTGTGAATTCATTCTAATTTAAGGAGCTGTGTTGGACTGACCGGTCATAAAGGAATCTTTGTTATATAAAGTATGAATCTCGTGTATTTTGTTGTGGGAGCGGACCCCAATTACAGTAAACTTACCGAATATTGTATAAACACGATTCGTTGTTATCCAGAGAATCATAAACATGACATTATTGTCATGTGCGATGCCGAGTACGCTCACAATCTCAAAGGCGTTTCGGTAAAGATTCACATCACACCACCAAACACGACTGCTATGCAAACGTCTATGCGCAAGACTGAAATTTTCAGTGTACCAGGAATAGAAAAATACGATAAAATTCTATATCTGGACTCTGATATCGTCGTGAGTGGAGCGCTTGGCAGTATTTTCAGTCTTGTGAATGACCCTAAAAAACTCTATGTGAAACCAGACGGGGGGAATCATACAGATATATGGTGGTCTCGCGTAGACGCACCTTATGACGCCGAGACGCTCAAGCGCTTCAAAGAGCACAACATCTATTCGTTCAATTGTGGGCAATTTGCTTTCAAAAATTCTCCAGAAATGCGTCGTCACTTTGATAAAGTAGTCCAAGAAATGAAGCGCGTTTTTGACCCGAGCATACACTTCTACGAGCAGGTGTTTATGAACAACTATTTCTGTCTCAATGAGGCGATCCTGTACGACATCGCGCCCAAGTGCCGTGTTTTCACCCTCAACGAGGCTCACGACGTCACGAGCGCCATAGTAAATCACTTTGCATACGTGAATTGTCACTGGACGCGCAAGCTTGAATACATGAGGATGTTTCATATGAAGTCAAGAAATATTCCAATGATCGACGTCATCATCGCGACGCCCGGTCATAGCATGTGTGCCGAGTACGTCCAGAGCCTGATGAAAACCGTGCAGGTTCTGAACGCGCGGAAGATCACCTGGACGTTCACGAACGCGTACTCGTCCCTGGTGCACCATGCGAGGGAACTGACCGCGACGGGAATTTCCGAGGGAAGGAACCTCGATCCGTCCGATCGAGGTCCTCTCTGCGACGCGTCTTACAAGAAGATCATATGGATCGATTCGGACATTTCATGGGAGCCTGAGGACTTTATGTGTCTGTACCGCTCGACTGAAAGCATCGTGACGGGCGTGTACCTGTTGGCGGACGGGTCGATGACGACCTGCATGTCGGCCGAGCATCCTATGGGCATACCGACCTCGGTCGTACGCAAAATGTCGGGAATCCACCAGATTCAAAAGACTGGGTTTGGATTCATCGCCGTCAAGTACGGGGTGTTTGAAAAGATTCCGAGACCGTGGTTCACGTGCATGCCGGTCGAGGTGGCGCCAGGGGTCGTGGACACGGTCTCGGAAGACATTAGCTGGTGCATGAAGGCACAGCAGGCTGGTTTTAAGATTTATATGGATTCCGAAGTGCGCGTGGGACATATGAAAACGAGGAGGGTGGGGGTCTAGAGGTCCTGTGGGACCTCGCCGGGGACTGGCTCCGCGACCTGACCCTGCTCGAGCTCCTCAACCTTCGCCATGAGGTACTTTACGGCACCGAAAAGAGCCTTTCTGATCTGGTCGACGTTCAGACTCAAAAAGTCCGTGAAACCGTACGAGTTTGATGCCGAGACGGCGTTCGGGAACACGCTCCTGACCTCCTGTGCCACGAATCCCAGACTGTGCTTGTCGTCAGGGACTATGCCCGCCGGGAAGTTCCACTTGAAGTACTTGAGGTCTAGAGACTTGACGACGTCGTAACACGTCTGGAGGTTCGCAGACTCAATGTCCGTTTTGATCCTTGCGTCCGAACCCGTGAGCCATGTGGTGGTTGTGAGCTTGCGTGCACCGTCCGTCGATAGATCGAGTTGGTATCCTGCTGGTGAAGCGACGCCGATGTTTAGGGCACCAGATGTTGTGAATGTTGATGAAACCGCTCCTACAGTGCACGCAGTCCAGTTCGCCGACGCCGGCAAACTCGTTTGCGTCCATGTAATGCCGTCGCTCGAGTATGCAGCGACTGACGAGGAGGAGTAAGAAACAGCCGCAAACCTTCCAGATACAGGGCTACATGTAACCGAATACCAAGACGAGGCGAATGGTATGCTTGTTCCCACCCACGTGATTCCATCGTTTGAGTATGCGGCGGTTGTAGTGCCATAAGCAATAGCAACAAACCGTCCGGTAGGACTAGATGCGACCGAATACCAGCTTATTGCCGATGGCAGACTCATTTGCGTCCATGTTATTCCATCGTTCGAATATGCGCCTATACTTGTGCTGTTTTGTGCGATTGCAACAAACCTCCCGTCTGTGGAGCGACTCGTGACCGATTGCCACTGCTGAGATGCTGGTAGACTCGTTTGCGTCCACGTTATTCCGTCACTCGAGTAGGCGGCTATAGCTGAATTATATCCAATAGCAACAAACCGACCGTCCGATGAGCGGCTTGCGATAGCGTACCAGCCCGTCGAAACTGGCAAAGTTGCAGATACCCACGTGATTCCATCGTTCGAATACGCGGCGATCGTGGAAAGGTAAGCGACGGCCACGAACCTACCCGATGGGCTGCACGCGACACCAAACCAACTCGACGCCGACGGCATAGTGGTCGCCACCCACGTGATTCCATCGTTCGAGTATGCGGCGGACGTGGATGAATTAACAGGAGCGAAGAACCGTCCAGACGTGGGACTAACTGTGACTGTTAACCACTGTCCACTGGTTGGAAGACTCGCTGACGCCCATGTAATTCCGTCGGTAGAGGATGCAGCGACTGACGAATTAAGCGTAACGACAACATACCTCGTCGCCGTCGTTGTGCTCGCCGTCGTCGCCTGCACATACACGTTCCCTGAATTCACGTGCAACTTCTGCGACGGTGCAGTGGTCCCTATGCCTACGTTGCCCGTAAAGTAGATGGAGGAAGTTCCCGTCCATTGTGAGCCTATATACGGAGCGCCGTTCTGTCGGAACGTTCCGGTAAGATTGACATCTCCCGTGACGTCGAGAGGGTACGCAGGACTCGCTGTCCCTATGCCTACGTTACCCGCACGGGTCATGATGAACGTCCCCCCGGCCGTGTTGGAAAACTGCACGACGTTCCCGGTCGTGCTTGACCCTATGACGGTCAGGACGTTTGCGGCGGCTGCTGGGGTCGCGCTGAACGTTGCGGCGGACGTGGACGTGGTCGTCACGTTGAGCGTCGCGACGTTCAGAGACTGGGAAACGATGACGTTCCCAGAGTAGTACACGTTCGTCGCAAAGATGTTCGAACTACTCATTCTACTAAGAGGGGGCATTTATTTCGCAGACGCAAGCGACTGCTCGAGCGCCTCAACCTTCGCCGAGAGGTGCTTGACGGCGCCGAAAAGAGCCTTGTCGATCTGGTCCACGTTCAGACTCAAAAAGTCCTCGTAGCCGTACGAGTTGGATTCAGACACGGCGTTCGGGAAAACCTCCTTGACTTCTTGGGCTATGAATCCCAGACTGTGCCGATCGTCAGGGACTATGCCCTCCGGGAAGTTCCACTTGAAGTACTTGAGGTCTACGGACTTGACGACGTCGTAGCACGTCTGGAGGTTCGCGGACTCAATGTCCGTCTTGATTCTGGAATCCGAACCCGTGAGCCATGTGGTGGTTGTGAGCTTGCGGGCACCGTCCGTCGATAGATCGAGTTGGTACGACGGCACCGCGACGCCGAGGCCTATCGCGCCGCTGAGTAAGGTGGTCACTTGGTACGCAGAGGTGACGGCGTTCCAGTTCGAGCTCGAAGGTAACGTACGCGCCGTCCACGTGGTTCCGTCTGTGGACGAGGCGGCGGCGGTCGAACCGGAAGCGACGGCGACGAAAACTCCCGTGGTTTGGTTGACTGTGACTCCGTACCAGTTCGAGCTCGAAGGTAACGTACGGGCGGTCCACGTGATTCCGTCGGTGGACGAGGCGGCTTGGATAGCATTATTCCAAGCGACAGCGACGAAAACTCCCGTCGTGGGGTTGACGGTGACCGCGTACCAGAATGAGGCCGAAGGTAAAGTACGGCCGACCCAGGTGATTCCGTCTGTGGAGTAGGCAGCGGTGCTCGAAGCATAAGCGACGGCGACGAAAACACCCGTGGTTGGGTTGACGGTGACCGCGTACCAGTTCGTGCTCGAAGGTAATGATCGTTGGGTCCACGTGATCCCGTCGGTGGACGAGGCAGCGACGTTCAAGCCGCCACCAGCGACGGCGACGAAAACGCCGGTCGTGGAGTTGCAGGTAACCCCTTGCCAGACCTGGGTCCCCCCTGGCAAAGTTCGTCCCGTCCACGTGATCCCGTCGGTAGAGGAGGCGGCGGTGCTCGAGTTGTAAGCGACGGCGACGAAAACACCCGTCGTGGGGTTGACTGTGACCGCGTACCAGGACGCGCTCGAAGGCAACGTACGGGCGGTCCATGTGATTCCGTCGGTGGACGAGGCGGCGGCGGTCGAACCGTAAGCGACGGCGACGAAGAGGCTCGTCGAGGCGGTGACCGCCAACCAGTTAGAGCTTGAAGGTAACGTACGGGCGGTCCACGTGATTCCGTCGGTGGACGAGGCAGCGATAGTCGACGTGCCGCCAGCGACGGCGACGAACAGGTTCTGACCAGTTGTTGAAGTCGTCGCCTCCACATACACGTTCCCCGCAGCCACGTGCAACTTCTGGGACGGTGCCGTGGTCCCTATGCCTACGTTCCCTGTAAAGTAGATGGCTGAAGTTCCAGTCCATTGTGAGCCGACGTAGGGCGTTCCGTTCTGACGGAAAGTTCCGGTAAAGTTGAGGTCGCCCGTGATGTCCATGGCATAAACAGGGTTCGTCTTGCCGATGCCTACGTTACCCGCGTTGGTCATGATGAAGTTTCCACCTGCGCTGTTTGAAAACTGCACGACGTTTCCGGTCGTGCTGGATCCTATGACGGTCAGGACGTTTGCAGCGGCTGCTGGGGTCGCGCTGAATGTTGCGGCGGACGTGGACGTACTGGTCGTGACGTTGAGCGTCGCGACGGTCAGAGACTGGGACATGATGACGTTCCCAGCGTAGTGCACGCTCGCCGCAAAGACGTTGGACGACATCGAGTTCTACTAAGAGGGGGCATTTATTTCACGTCCCCGCGAGCCTCATGGACCGGGGCGCGTGTACTTAAAAGAAGTTTGCACGGGGTGAACCTCGGCAACTGTTCAAAAACCCGCCGCGGCGAGTCTCGTTTCCAAAGAGTCTAGACGGGTTTTGAGAGAACTGATGTTCTCGGTCGCAGAGATCAGGCTCTGCTTGAGCGTCGTGTTTTCGGCTGAGAGTTCCTGGACAGCCTTGATGAGAGGCCCGATAAACTCGGTGTATCCGATGGTCAAGACGTCACAACCACCCTTGACGGTGTGATCCTGGTAGCCGGCAAAGTCAACCCCGAGTTCGTCCATGACCTCCTTGACTTGCTGAGCGATGACGCCCTGGTGGAACCTCGTGCGCTTCTTCGAGCCGTCGTTGGGAATAGGGACGAGTTTGCGCACCTTCGTGACCACCTGCGTCTCCGGATCCGTCACGTCCTCCTCAACCTTCTCGAAATAGTCTCTACGATAATTCCAGCGGAAATCAACAGCCTGAACCTTGTTTATGAAATCGAGACCGACGACCGTTTCCCGAACGTCCGCCTTGTCACGAATGTCCGAGCGGTTGTTGTACGCGCCGTACGCGTAAAAAGATGTTGAAGAATTTCCACACTGAACCTGGTTCGAACCGGAGACGCTAGAACCGTAGCCGAGACATGTAGAATTATTGAAAAATTCAGCCGGGTCTCCATTTTGGTCTAACGAACCTGCATACGCTCCGAGCGCAGTGTTCTGTATACCGTACGTGTTGTCGTACATAGCATTCTCACCGACCGCCGTGTTGTCTGTTCCAGTCGTGTTTTGGTACATAGCACTCTCACCGACCGCCGTGTTGTCCGTGCCGGTCATGTTGGCGAACATCGCCTCTTTACCGACCGCCGTGTTCCTCTGACCTTTCGTGTTTAAGGTCATCGCACCATAACCGACCGCCGTGTTGTTTTGGCCGGTGGTGTTGGCGGTCATCGCATACTTGCCGACCGCCGTGTTACCGTGGCCGCCCGTGTTGGTGGTCATCGCCTGATAACCGACCGCCGTGTTATTGATGCCGGTCGTGTTGCTCTGCATCGCCTGCATGCCAAGAGCCGTGTTGTACGAGCCGGTCGTGTTGTTCCCCATCGCACCCTTGCCGACCGCCGTGTTGTACGCACCGTCCGTGTTGGCCGCCATCGCACTCGAGCCGACCGCCGTGTTGAGCTGACCGCTCGTGTTGGCCTGCATCGCATTCGCGCCGACCGCCGTGTTGTCTATTCCAGTCGTGGTGTTCTGCATCGCACCTTGACCGACCGCCGTGTTGTTGGCCCCGGTCGTGTTGGCGTTCAGAGCGCTCGCTCCCACGGCTGTATTGGTGGCAACAGAACCAGTGCCCATGCCTACTTTTACACTATTGAATGTCGCATCTGCACTTCCAGTGACCGTCGAGGCACCAACCGTCCCAACCGTGATATTGGGGGTTCCTGTGAGACCGGCCGCAGTTCCAGAGGTGTTCTGATTGAGGGTCGGGACATCGGAAGATGAAATAGCAGCCATCACAACATTTGTGCCGTTTCCGCGAAGGTACTGGGCGTTCGTCACTGCGCCGGCCAGCGCGTTCATAGCAAGCTGGGTGGTTGTCGTTCCGGTCCCGCCACGAGCGACCGCAAGCGTCCCGGACCCCGCGTTGCCCATGTCGAGGCCCGTGATTCCAGACCCCGCGCCTGTCAAAGTGGTTGCACTGACAGTCGAGGCCGCGACCGTGTTCGAACCTGCTAGAACTCCGTAGTGAGTCCCCACGAGGGAAGTTGCACTGACCGTCGAGGCCGCAACCGTGTTTGAACCTGCGAGAACTCCGTAGAGGGAAGTTGCTGAGACCGTCGAGGCTGCGACCGTGTTCGAACCTGCGAGAACTCCGTAGTGAGTGGTGGCTACGACAGTCGCTGCGTTCATAGTACCGGTGTAAACGTCCAGAGCGGTCGCGGGGCTCGCCGTTCCGAGACCCAGTCGCGCGGTTGCGTTGTCCCAGTAAAAGTTGGCGGCTGTTCCGGTGGTGCTGGCGGTCGTCGCACTGGTCGCATATAAAACGGCGTTCGTCGTGAGACCGGAGAGGGCCGAGACCGTGCCCCACTGAATACCGGCACCAGTTCCTGTCGCTTGGAGAACCTGGCTGGCTGTTCCGGCCGCACCTGCGATCAAAAGATTGTTCGTGTTGATCGTGACGCCCGAGATGTTTGAGGAGGCCGTGATCGTACCTGTTACGGTCACATTCGTCAGATTCGACGTCCCGTAGACGTTCAGAGTACTCGTTCCGTACACGACCGCAGAGTTCACCGTCAAGTATCCGACATTCATGGTCGCGATGTTTCCTGACGTGGCCGTGATCGCTGCCGCGTTAATAGTACCTGTATAGACGTCCAAAGCCGTGGCAGGACTCGCCGTCCCGATGCCAACCGAGCCGTTGGAATAGTACACGAAGGATCCCTGTTGGATCCATGGGTTCGTGCCCGTGTTGAGGTAGCCACCGATGGGTTTGATGGAGACGAAGGTCGAGGTCTGGGTCAGAGCCACGTTGCCAGTGACGGTTCCCGGGAAGGAACACTCGATGAAGTAGACGTTCGAGATGTTTGTGATGTTGAGGGGCAACTGAATGACCGTTGTGGGATCCTGGGTGTACATGGGGGCATAGGTGTACAGGTAGTCGGCCGGAGTCGCCGCAGGAGACAGTGCATCGGTCGCCAATGACCCAATCTGAAACTGCACGGGAGTGTTGCCGACCGTGTTCAAACACATGTTGACCTCGTAGATTCCAGTCTGGTTGACCTGGAAGTTGCCGTTTGTCGTGATTGCGAGCGAGGTGCTCGTGCCGTTGACGGTCCAGCCGTTCGAGGAGGTCATGGCGATCCGGTAGGCGTTGGACGAATAAACCCCGCTCAAGTTGGAGGATGACGAGCAGTTGGTGAGCAGGGCGGAGGCGATGCCGGTTGCCGAGCTCAAGTAATTGCCAAAGGGACTGACCTGGATGAAGGTTCCGTAGTTTGATCCGGCCGATGAACCTCCAGGGGGTGCTGTGGGGTACAGGAGGGTGGGATCTCCGGCGGCGGTCGAGAAAAAGGCGTCCAGATAGTACCATTTGGAAATGTCCGTGATGTTCAAAGGGATGGTGATGACGGTCGAGGGCGACGATCCGGCCGTCACGTTATAGACGTAGAGGTAGCCGGATGTGGCCGTGCTCCCCGGGGGGAAAGATCCCACGCTTGCGGACCCGACCCCAACCTTGACCAGAGGCTGGTCGCCCACAAGGACCATCTGGACCTGGTAGAGGCCGGCCGTCGCAAACTTGAGCATCCCCGAGGCGGCGCTAAAGGCGGTGACTGACGCTGACGTCTCGGCCGTAAAGGACGACATGTTAATGTGGTAGGCGTTCATGCTCGGTCCGGCGGTCCCCGTGGCGAACGCCACTCCTAGCGTGTAGTTGCCCGCTAGGATGTAACTGATTCCCTGCGAGGTTCCCGAACCAGAACCGGAACTATTGAGTGAAAAGACGTTTCCGTTAACCACGAGGTTCGCCGAGACGTAGACGTTTCCGTAACCCGTATCCGTCGAAAGGTTACTTCCCATGATGAGATTGTTCGTATAGAGGTTCGAGAGAACCCTGAGGTTCTGTGCGATGTTGGCGTCACCGGTCACATTCAGCGAGACGATGTTCGCAGTGGTGATGTTGCCGGTCAGGACGCCGAGGGACGTCAGTGTCGCAGACGATGCCGTGACGGCCGCCGCGTTCATAGTGCCTGTGTAGACGTCCAGAGCCGTCGCCGGACTCGTCGTCCCGAACCCGACCCGTCCGAGAGAGTTCATGACCATGATATTCGAGCCCCCCGCCACGTTCGAAAAGACAACGACGTTTGAGCCCTGGACGATGCTCGCTGGAAGTCCGGAGGCTACCAGTAAATTACTGGACGAAATTGTGTTCGAACCGGCCAGGACGCCGTAGAAGGTCGAGGCCGTCACGGACCCTGTCGCTGATGCGTTCGCAACGGACAGGGTGTTGGCGAAGAGGTTGGTCGTCGTCAGGGAGTTCGAGGCGTAAATGTTTCCCATGACCTGAAGGTTGGCTGTGGGAGTCGCTGTCGACCCGATCCCAACCTTCCCATCTCCGACCAAGTCCTTGTAAAACAGGGTCGTCGACATCTAATAGGTCTCTCTATTTTTTTAGATGGGTTTTATGATGACGTAGGTTCCTGTATAGGCCGAGGTCGCCAAATTCGAGTAGGCCGTCTGAATAACGTTGTCGGACTGGTTATTCGTCTCAATGTCGATGTAATAATACGAGGAGGTGTTTGTGACGTTGACTGGAATGGTCACGAGTCTGCTAGGGTTTTCTCCAAAGTCGAACCGGTAGGAGTAAGACCAGACGTTCGTGACGTTCGAGTGGTAATCGGTCGTGTTCGACGACAGGGCGATCGTCTTGATGCCCGTATCGACTGCAATAACGGCCATAATCATGTAGGGGCCGGGCTGGTTGAACTTGATGCCGCCATTGACCGTCGGGGCGTTGACAAATGCGCTCGAGCCGTAGGCGTTCCAGTTTGCCACGGGGGCCGGGGCGAAGAGGGTGTACAGGTTGCTCGTGATTGTCCCGGCGATGTTGCCGGACCAACTTGCAGCCGACGAAAGGGTGTAGGTAGCGGCAAGATTCATGAAGATGCCCGAGCTGGCCGGGATGAAGTTTGTGGTCTGGATCGTCGTGATGTTGGCCGTCGTCACGTTGAGCGTCGCTGCGGTGCTGGCCGTGATTCCAGACGCGGCCTGAAAACTTGTTCCGTCGTAGTACAGGATGCCGTTCGCCGTCCCGTACGAAGTCTGGTTCGTCCCCCCGGATCCGATGGGAATGGTCGAGACGGCCGCGACGTTCCCCGTTCCCTGAGCCTGCAAAAAGCCCCCGGACCCAACGCCATCGACAATCAAATTTCCAGTCTGAATTGCGTTCGATACGTAGACGTTGCCAGCAACAGTCAGGTTGGAGTTTGAAACGCTCGTCCCGATGCCGACGTTCGAAAGGTAGAAGATGGTCGACCCGATCGTACCGGTCCACTGGGAACCGATGAAACCGACAATATTCGTCGTGAAGATGTTTGCGACGTTCATCGAGGTTGCATTGATTGTGGGTATGCTGGCGCTGCTCAAGACGTTGAGGGTCTGGAGGTTCGAAATCTGCCAGACGTTCAGAATGCCCACGTTGGCAGTCGTGAGGGTTCCCACCTGTGTCACGTTCGTCTGGACCGCCTGAACCTGGGCGGCCGCTACCGCACCGAATGCCAGGTTCGAGGCGTTCAGGTTCGACAGGGTGTTTCCGTCGCCCACGAAATTGACAGCCGAGATGTTCCCTGAACTGAAGAGACCGGTGAGGGTTCCTACTTGCGTCACGTTGGTCTGGACAGCCTGGACCTGTGCGGCGGCTACCGCACCGAATGCGAGGTTCGAGGCGTTCAGGTTCGATAGGGTGTTTCCGCCGCCCACGAAATTGACAGCCGAGATGTTCCCTGAACTGAAGAGACCCGTCAGGGT
>Ga0049082_10000273_pt1 | contig 13941 bp, 22 predicted proteins | sample GreLakmeHU45MSRF_FD_66718 | JGI IMG/M metagenome (GOLD analysis project Ga0049082, IMG submission 66718) | Freshwater lentic microbial communities from great Laurentian Lakes, MI, USA - Great Lakes metaG HU45MSRF | ecosystem: Environmental > Aquatic > Freshwater > Lake | place: Great Lakes... | reverse complement strand
CGTTTATCGCAGTCTGCACATCTATATTGTTACTCTCAATAATTGTTTTCAATTTTATCATATACCAATATAAATAGATTTCACTTGATGGAAATCAATGGTTTTTACGAGAACTGTAAAATAATTAATGTCCCATAGAAGGTCAAGTTTCTTGTTTAATCATGTCACGTCATATCCCCACTCGTGAATACTATTCGCGTCAGTGTATAAATGTTTTGCTTTTACGGTCTTTGAAATTATCTTATATTTCCCCAACAACACGTTTCTTCCGTGTTCGATAGCATATCTTTTATTCACCGTGACCCAATCACCATTATTTATTGAAATATTTGGTTTTAACGACGGTTGAAGTTCCTCAACCTTTTTTTCAAAATGCAAAATCAATTTATTATTATCCCAACCAATTTCTTCTCGGGCTTTGCGAACCACATCATTATTTAGTGGCGGAAATCCAAACCGACGAATGTAATTAAGTATATAAAAGTATTCTTTAATCTTTTTAGACATTTCGTGATTGATGTCAGGAACTGCTCGATACACAGTCACTAATGAATTCGGCTTGTTTCTAACAGACTGTATCACCGATATAGATTCATTATCATTATAATCAGATGAATGATCTCCATAAAGTCTGGCAGCGTCATTAGAGTAAATGTCGGTGGGCCATATTTGGTCTGCTAGGTCCATACTTGTTCCCGATGATTTATCGGACGCCGAGTGTTCTCCCCGGTATTCGTCTGACTCTATTAAAGATTTGAGTTTAATCATACTTATAAATAGGAATCCTTCTTCGGAAAGAAGTAGTGTCCTATAAATCCACGTATGACGGGCATACCCAATTTTATACGAATTGAATTTTCCAACATAGTCAATGGGCACTTCCAATTATTCACCGTAAGGTCAACTATGAATGTTATTAGGGGAAAGCATACATACCAAGGGCTGTGAATTAATAAATAGACCACGGCTGCGAGGTTTCCTATTACCGCTGTGGCATGAACAATGACCGTAAGACAGAGTAGAAATCGCATCTATAAATAAATAGATTGTCCTCCGACATTCGGCTGGTTTTAACTTCCATCATCTGTAATGTGGATGATCAGCGTGGTAAATATTATAAAAGGAAAACTCTATTAAAGTATAATTAAACATTTCAATTGAAAATTCAAATCGAGGAGTATGATCTCCCTCGTATTTATCATAATTTATATTAACATTGAAGAAGGTTATACCGTCGGACAACTCTCTAACTTTGTTAAAGGCCACAAGTTCCCATGCGTATTTACTTTTAGATATATTTCCGTATAGATACATCATAATTTATTCCTTTTCAATATCCAAATCGCATGACTCTGTTTTAAGTGTTTTTATTTTACGTTGTTCAACGCAGAAGGTTACATTTAGGCCAGGTTCCCATACAGGACAATCATTATCAGCTCGATAACAGTTTTCACATAGACTCTTTTCACATTCTTTCATATGAGAACAGTCTACTTTAGAGTTTAATAAAAGTCAACCAGTAAAAGCTTTGTCCGGCCGTTTAGAACAAAATTCACAATCATAATGTTCACATTTTTCTTCAGTCCACTCGCCCGTTTTCACATCATAATACGCGTCGAACTCATGTGAATACATGATGTCCACCGTTTCATCAGGACTGAATTTTTTGTTCATTGAATTCCGGCCTCTTTTAAAGAAAGTTTCACAACCCCCTCTTCAATGAGACGTTTTCTGTTTAACATATGCAAGTCAGCAACCACCTTTTTATTTTCGCCCATATATCTGACCGCATATCCGTTCTTTATCAATTCTTCGTTTAAATTTTTGGAGGTTTTTGAATTGATTATCTCGGCCAACACTCTACCAAATTTTTCCGTATCATCACTTTTATGAGTACGAATGACAACCCATCCGTCTTCACACTCTGATACAAACTTTTTTACAAATTCTTTGCTGAGTAATCCGAAAACCTTTTCAATCTTATCAGATGTCCGACTCTCAGGAGTATCAATACCTAATAATCTAACAGACTGATTCGCAAGTATAGTGTTAAATCCCAAATCTATATCAACTTCGACGGTGTCGCCGTCTATTACTTTTGTTATTCTAGCATTATATTCGTAGTTCATAGGTTATTCAATTCCGTTATCTGTTAACAATGTTAATTTAACTTTATTTAAATTCCAAATACAACCACTTGCAATATCCCACCCATAATACCACATATATTGATATCTGGCTTCCTGCTGATAGGGATTTATTTCAATTCCGTCATATTTCTTTGAAATTACATCCCAATCTATTGCCTCACCTTTTTCTCTCCTATATCCAGTCACACTTTTCAACGATTGATATTGACGATTGAACACCATCAAATCCCTGTGAGTTTTTATTTCTAGAATATTACTCTTATCTATATCTACTTTATATATGTATTTACCAATCCAATTAGGCATCTCACTTCTAGTCCAATCAATCCACTCATTTCCTAATCCATACCAAAATCCGGTTGGTTTTGCGTCAATTCGTTGACTATACACTCTCCGTTCCAATTCAAACGGTTTCTTCGACATGTGGATCCGCATGTCATCCGAGATTTTAAGTTCTTCCACCAATCCAGCCAACTTAATCATAGATGTTATGTTTAGTGGTATAACCAAATTCTTTGACCAATTGACCTGCTATAGAGTTAGCTTCGTTCTCAATATCCCCTCCGATATCAGGTATGGCTTCATCCGCGTTTAATCTACCCTCCTGATTTTGTTTATGATGTATCATTTCGTGTGCCACACTCCGCAACATATCGGCGCATTGTCTATTCTTTATACACACCGATATGGTTCCGTCTGATGGGACGTAATACGCATGAGTTTTGAAATCCTCGGTTCGGTTTGACGTTAGTTTAACCTTAAATGGACGGGTTATGTTCAGTTTCTTCACAATGAACGCTAGAAATTCTTTTAATATCGGCTTTAAATCATTTCCCATAGATTATAAATAGTAAATTATTGACTATACGCCGATTAAATGTCGTTGTCTATGTTAGTTTTAGCGTAACTGTCTATCATTGTGATTGGAGTATCCAAAACCTCATCCAATATACCTTCGTGGTGAATATATTTTATAATTCGTTCCCTACATGAATCATCGTCTTCACAACAAGACAGTGGATGCGACAATATACAAAATTTAGCGGATGACCAGACTTGTAACTTATGATCATTGAATAAAGTCAACTCATAATATCCATCTTGTTGTAACATGCTTATAAATATGAATGTACATGACAAAACATCCGACAACCATTACGTCATCGGATGTTTTTGCTGCAGCGGTTCCGGACAGATTCGAACTGTCGGAGGTTTTAAGGCCTCGAAAGTTTAGCAAACTTTTGGTTTAAGCCACTCACCCACAGAACCTTTTTTAACTAAAACTCAATATGCGGTGAGCTGAGTAGTCGAAACCCTTCCCCGGAGGGACGATCCGATTTCAAGTCGGTCCCAGTACGCCTGCCTGGTTAACTCACCTTTATACTTACAACTATATACAAACTCATCAAACTGTCAACTATCTTTCATTCTACTTATTTGATTTATTTTATCAACCGTAGATTTAAAATCCAATTTTGATTCTTTCTTTGAATTAATTAATAACCAATTCCAAATTGAATGTTCAATGCATTTATTTAAATCCCAAGCGGGATTCTCTTTCTTATATTTGAATGCTAACCAAATTGATTCCGTTAAAACTTCTTTATCAATGCATAATTTTAAATATACATCCAACTGTTTTAATTCGTCTTCTAAAGACATATCAAATATAACTATTAAACACCCATTAGTTTCGAAGTTAAATTCGATTCTGCTGCCCGAACTGGACTTGAACCAATACAAAAAGCTTCAAAGGCTTCCGTGCTACCATTACACAATCGGGCATATAAATTAATATCTATTTACATTTCTGACAGTAAAAATGTCCTTCAAATGTTAAACTGATAAAGTTGTTTAATCCCGCGTAGAGATAGTCCGGATGCATTGCTACATAGTCTCCACATAATTCACACATTTCTATAGAACAATGGTTACTGATAAATTGTTCCTCATCGAGAGTATACCCACCTTCATCCAACATCCTACCTATATTGAGGCCACTCATAAGTTATATATAAATATAAAATTAATATGTGCTTCTATCAGGAATTGAACCTGAATTGACAATTTAGGAAATTGCCACTTTATCCATTTAAGCTATAGAAGCGTTTTAATATCTGGAACCTTCACATGCGTTGAGAAACTACTTTTATTCTTACTTTTACGGTCAATAAGTCCAGCCGTTATCAATGCTAAAGTCCAGAGATGAACTTTTTCATGTTCTTCTTTTGAAGAATTATATTTTTCCAACATTTGTTCAATAACAATATTTTTAGGTTTCATGGTAGCCCATGACGGTTACGCTCCGTCTTCTGTTCCGTGAAAGGGAACCGTCCTGGCTAGTAGACGAATGGGCCATTTAGATTTTATTTACATATCTTATACAACAGTCTAAACTACTTTTAGATAAAGTCAATTGTGAAATTGGTAGTCACGGCTGGACTTGAACCTGCAACATTTAGTTCCTAAGACTAACGCCTCTGCCAATTGGGCTACGTGACAATTATGTAACTGGTGGGTATAGAGGGACTTGAACCCCCACGATTTTACTCGGAAGATTTTGAATCTTCTGCGTCTGCCGTTCCGCCATACACCCATTTTAGTTTTCTGCGACTTCAATTACAAGGATCGGCCTCGTCAGAATTGAACTGACTCCGCATGTACCCAAAACATGCATGCTACCGTAACACCTGAGACCGGTTAACCTAAAAATTTCAAACTACGGTATGCTGCCGTTTACATCAAGTGCATTCCCTACAAGTTTGCCCAAGGACCTCGAACCCTAACTTCCGTAGTTTAAAATGGTAGGAGTAGAGAATTTTGAAATCCCGGCCTTGTCCGTGTAGAGGACCTGCTCTGCCTCTGAGCTATACTCCCATTAACCCTTTTTATCGTGAGGGTTATTACGCTTGACCTATCGCATGGTGACCGGGACATACCCGACCGGCTCTATGATTTTACATTCTGCCTCTACGGTTCGGAGTTTCAACCGAACGTCTTGTTTCAAATTCAACTGTTATTATCTTATGTGTTTTTTTAAAATTGTCAATCATTTTTTCAACAATCATAAAAAACAAAAACCGTCGGAGTTTATTCCAACGGTCCTTATATAAATCCTTGCCGTTAGAATAGTTATCCGATAGAGGTGGAGATCGATAATTCATCACTCCTGAGGGCGACTGATGGCCACTCGGATAGTGTCAGGGCGTTATACGATTCTACGTTCATTATCCAATATATATTAACAATTTTTTAAAAGACACCAAAATTAAAGCGGTTTAACGTAATTTAAAAGAGTGAACTTTATTCCCACAACCTCTTTGTGGTTTTTGATTTTAGCGGATACTTTCAATTTATCCCCAACCTTTACATCGGTAAATTTCTTTTCAAGATCGTAACACATAAATTTGTTCTCATCTGCGTCTTTTAATTTATACAAATAAACATCCCGCGTTTCTCCTGTGAAAGAATTAGTTTGATTTTTATATTCCTTTATGTTATAGACCTCAAGTTCCCCCTCGTATCTCCCACCTATAGTTCCTGAGAATTTGCTTGTTGAAGACTCTTGATTTTTCTTGGTCATCTCCTCGAAATAAAGATTAGCGAAAAACTGAATCGCAACTGAGGATTTGGTGTTCGCATATTTTGGGTCAGCATTTTTTGCTAAAAATGCAAAGTAACTAGGATTTTCCAAATATACGTCAGGGAAGGTTCTACCTCTATATTTTCCAAACGTAAATGATGGAGTATCCTTGGTTTTGCCTATCAAATTATTTTTAGTGGCATCCTCCCAGATTTCTATTTTAACATTTGGAACCCGTTGTATAGCCTTGTCAACGGAACTCATTAAATCGGTGGTGAGGTTTCCCATGTATACGGGATTTTTGATGAATCCAGCAAACCTCGGGTCTATATCCTTAAATCTCCAAAATGTATAATACACCTGATATTTTCCTGTGACATCTATTGCATAGAACCCCTTTATAGACGGGTCAGTTTTAACGTTATGTTCCTTCACCTTTCGATAGACTTCATCCTTCACTTCAACCGGCACGTCCTTCCAATCCAGCGATTCTTGTAGAAGGGATTTATGTTTATCAAAAGTCTTTTGAAATGTTTCTCCGAACGGTGTCATTGTTATAAATATATGAATTATTTGTCAAAGATATTATTTAGCCATACTTATGACGAATATTAGATCATTTAGATTATTATAGGTTATTCTATTTACCCTATCGTAATTCAATCTTATACCTGTTACTTCTTTATGTTTAACGAATTGTTTAATATGGTCGAGAGCGTAATTGTTTTTCAACCATTTGTAATAAAAATCAATTTCGTCGGGGTGGGCTTCAACGAGACAATCCATTTCTTTGAAGAATGTTGCATACATGGTCAACGTTCTGAATGCACTTACTTCACTTGGAGGAGCGGTTAATTCACAACTTATTAACAGGTTCACGTTAATAAATATTTAAAATTATTCTAAAGTCAATAGATATTTTAATTTGTTCATCGAGGACAACATTTCATCTCGTATATTCATCAAGTCGGTGTCTTTTTCATTGATGTTCTCTTTTAAACCAGTTTGCAAGTAATCTATCATCTTATCCACAAATACGTCTAATGTTCCGTCTGATAAATCTTCAAGATTGACCGACATCTTGTTGACTGAGATTCTGCCGTATTTACCCATGAAAACTTCAACAAACTCATCAATTTTCAAACTTAAAGAGTCATATGTTATACCTAGTGCTTGATGAGCGGCATAACTTTTGGTTTGCCAGTGGAATATCCGTAATTGCGTTTGTAAAGTTAAAAGTTCGTTTATCATAAAAATTAATTCCTTGGGTCAATATCATCTGTGGGTGGTTTTTTACTATCTGGTTTATTTTTCTTATCGGCGGGTTTTTTCTTTTCTCTTTTTATAACTCCGTCAGTCTTATCATCATTGGATAAATTAATATCATGTTCTTTCATTTTAAATGCTTTTACCTGATCTGCATATTTGGATTCGACCTCCAACGCCAGTTCTACGTTATAATGTTGAGCCGCGTTAGCAAATAATTTGCTTGTGAGGAAATACCACCATTTTTCAGGTTTGTTTCTATCTTTTTCAAGAAAACAAGCAGTTAGAAGTCCGAACAGTGTATTCGGTATATCACTTAACTCACCTGGATATTCGGGGTCAAAATAGTCACGTCCTTTTTTATCCAATAAAGTAATCAGTTCAAAATTCCCTTCTAAATGTTCTTTACTTTCAGAAAAAACTGCTTCGAGAGACCTAGTAGCAGCTTCAATATAATCGTAGTTTTCTACTTCATCAGCTTTTACATCGAGTATAATACTTGCCCTCCAATTTCCAGTCTCAACATAGAAAGCAGTGGTATTCTTAGTCATATCAATAAATATTAAACCAACTTCACTGATAGTAAAGTTTTTATTGATTCAGAGAGAAATCTGAGACTAAGGAGAAAACCCATCTCCTTTAGGGGATTAGTTGTTCATTGATATTACTGCCTACAATTGGATCTATAACCGTCATTAGACATCCAAACTCTTCTTTATATCCCATAGAACTTACTTAGGTTTGTTATTTTGTTGAGTAAATTTATCTCTCAACTCATCAAGTTTTGCCTGTTTTTCAGCTTCTATCTTCTGAATACGGGCATCCGACTCTTGTGATGACATGAGCGGATTGTTGGTTATAAGGCCGCCTATTGGTTTTAATGTAACTATATTTGGAATGTGTCTTATCATATCTTATATATAGGTTGAGTTTATAGATTTCAAATATTATATATCTCGAAATTACCTTGACCAACCGGCTAGTAACTGAGTTTTAAGTTAATCACCATACCGATTCGTTCCAGCCGACCTTGACCCCTCTGTAATCAATTAAACTTTAGCAATTACTTCTTTAGATCGGGTCGAGGAAAGCCCCTCGGATGTAGTAAGACCTGAAATCGATGCACCTGGCGTCTGTGCATCAATCAGCGAGGTTACGGAGGAGTAAAGTAACGACTCACTGTTCCATTCAGCGTAGAACAAGTTGTAAGCTTCTCCGCTGAGCGTGACGACAATTGTGGGTGCGCCTCCGAGACGCTTCCCTTCATCATCCACCGCGACGAAGGACAAGACGGCGACTGGATTACCAGAAGCTTTATTTGTGATGTGAACTTCGTCGTTAATGAAGTCCTTAATTGAACCGAGCGATATGGGTTGGGGTATCGTGAGCATATTATTTTATATTATTTTATTCTGAAATTAAACCGTGGTCCCGAAGCCTGGCCAGCAACGCATTCAGTTGGGTAAGTGCACTTTCCAAGTCAGTCGCATTTGCAACGGCTGCTCCTCGTGCGCCGACAACTTTGTTGCCAGCATTATAGAGAGCTTTTCCTGACTGAAGATTCAACCCATCACCAGACATAGAGCATATGTCAGTGTCGGCTCCGGCAACTTGAGCCATAAACATCACGCGGCCATTAGTGGAGTTTATTCGATCGTCCTTCACCCAGTCCTGTTTGGCATTTGTTCCGTTGATGAAAAAACCGAACCGGCTGCCTGCATAGATTCTAGGTCCTCGGCTGTTGGTATAGTCGTATCCGGGATAGATGTCGCCGCTGCCGTCCACGCCAGAGATATGCCATACGACATCTGTGGAACGCCTCAGTATCAGCGAGCTTGTGTTGTTTGTGTTACCAGAGTGGATGACAAAGTAGGATGAAGGTGCGATGGTGCTGTAAAGGTCGGACTGATACAAGTCCATGTAGTAGGTTCCACCCACGTCATAAATACGATTCTTCAGACCGATGTAAGATCCCGCACCGGGGTCGGTCGCCTCCGGCCTACGATATGATGCCCACAGCACGTTAGAACTGTTTCGCATTTCGAGGAAGTTGGCAGTTTGTGAGACCGCTCCAGCAATTAAGAGACTCACTTTGTCGGATGCATTTGACTTGATGTGGACCATCCCCGTCGGACTCGTAGTTCCGATGCCGACGAGGCCGGTACTCGATATACGCATTCTTTCCAGTCCACTCGTGGCGGAGACATCACTGCCTGAAATAGTGTTGAAGGTAAGCCCCATTCCGTTTGCAAAGTTTGCACTGGAATGATCTTTATATCCGCCAATAAACGCCGGAAAGGCACCTGTCGTTCCATATGAGCCAAGCGCCTCAGAAAAGCCAATTCTTCCCATTTGACTAGGTGCATCGACTGAACCAGTGCCCTTAATCAGAATATCTCCACCGGTTACTAGAGACACAACCGTATTGTTTGTACTGTATCCAGTATAGTCGGTATTTAAATATATTTTGCTTCCGTTTGGATTGAGGAGTAAAGGTAAGGTATAGCCACCACCCCAATAAGCTGATTGAATGTAGCTATATAATGTGCTATTAGCACCTAGTTGGATCGTTGCAGAATTGCCGGTGACCGATGTGCCTCTGATTCTTAGGCCATAACCTTCGTTGGTTACTCCCGTTCCATTGCCACCGTAAATATCGAGCGGTTGAACTGGATAACTGGTACCGATGCCGACTTTGCCTGTAGTATTTATCCTAACTGACTCCGTGCCGTTCGGAGATAGGGACATCTGTAGACCAGGTTGAGCAAAAATATCAAGTAGTTGACCTTTCACATGACCATCAGAGTAATGTGCTAATCCAGCAATTTTTCCATCAGCGGTGGTCATACTAATTATAGCACTCTCACTTACCTGTTGAGATGTTACATTTAAAGTCCCAACATAAGGGGAAGTGAATTCAAATGTCCCATTTGAAGTGAGGAACTCGTTACATTCAATCGTGTCCCCTGTAATCGTGCCCCCTACAGTCACATTTCCAGTATTAACCACCACAATGTTTGAACGAGCGGTAGCTGATGTTCCATTTCCAATGATGAAGAGATCACTGCTGTTTGAACTTGCGACGTTAAACTTACCGGAGACATGTTGGTAGTCGGCACTAGCAGTCGTGGATAATCCTTCGGCATGGGAATACGATCCGGATGCTAGTGTACCAGATCCCTCAGCATGGGAATACGATCCGGATGTTACTGTAGAAAGTCCCTCAGCATGAGACGCCAGACCTAAGGCGTTTGTGCTATGCCCTTCAGCATGTGAACCTGTGCCGGATGCGGTAACATTATAATATCCTTCAGCATGTGAATACAATCCGGATGCTAATGTATTAATTCCTTCAGCATGGGAATACGATCCGGATGTTACTGTAGAAAGTCCCTCAGCATGAGAGTAGGATCCGATGGCGTGACTAACAGCTCCTTCAGAGTGGGAACCTTGTCCAGATGCAGTGGTTTGATATCCTTCAGCATGTGAAGAGTATGCACCAGCAAGAGTCTCGAATCCTTCAGCATGGGAATAGTCTCCACTTGCAACCACACGATCTCCATTTGATAATGTATTAGTAGAAATTAGTTTGCTAGCACTCACAAATCCACTTGCTGAGATGTTGCTTGCTGTTAAGTTTGTGAAGTTGCCACTTGGACTTGTCATCGACGTGACCGCTCTAATTGTGCTGGCGCTGACATAACCGCTTGCTGAGATGTTGCTTGCGGTGAGGTTGGTGATGTTGCCACTTGGGCTTATCATCGATGTGGTAGCTCTAATTGTGCTAGCACTCACATTTCCGCTTGCAGATACGTTGCTCGCCGTGATGCTGGTGATGTTGCCACTTGGGCTTGTCATCGATGTGGCTACAACCGTGCTTGCGCTCACAAATCCACTTGCTGAGATGTTGCTCGCCGTGATGCTGGTGAAGTTGCCGATGGGGCTTGTCATCGATGTGACCGCTCTAATTGTGCTAGCACTCACAAATCCACTTGCTGATATGTTGCTCGCGGTGAGGTTGGCGAAGTTGCCACTTGGACTTGTCATCGATGTGGCAGCAACCGTGCTTGCACTGACGTTTCCGTTTACCGTAACACTTCCAGTATTAACCACTACAATGTTTGATCTAGAGACAGCTGAAGTCCCATTGCCGATGATGAAGAGATCATTACTGTTTGAACTTGTGACGTTAAACTTTCCAGAGACGTGTTGGTAGTCGGCACTAGCAGTCGTGGATAATCCTTCGGCATGAGAACTAACTCCCGACGTGAGTGTATAATATCCCTCAGCATGTGAACTTGATCCACTTGATACTGATCCAGTTCCTTCAGCATGAGATGATTGACCCCTCGCGGTGACGGATTGTCCTTCAGCATGAGAGCTAACTCCCGATGCAAGTGTATATTGTCCTTCAGCGTGGGAATATTGACCACTTGAGGTAGTGTAACCACCTTCAGCATGAGAAATAAGTCCTAACGCGAGTGTATAATGTCCCTCAGCATGAGAAGATTGGCCACTAGATGTTGTGGATAATCCTTCAGCGTGAGAAGCTTGTCCACTTGCGATAGTTAATTGTCCTTCAGCGTGTGAGTATGATCCACTTGCAATTGTGTTATATCCTTCAACATGGGAATATAATCCACTCGCCGTGGTATATCCACCTTCAGCGTGGGAGTAAGATCCACTCGCAAAGGTATATCCACCTTCAGCGTGAGAACTTGATCCCGCGGAGACGGCAACGTATCCTTCAGCATGAGAAGCATATCCACTAGCTGTGGTTTGATATCCTTCAGCATGGGAGTAGAATCCACTGGCTGAAAGATTAAGCCCATTCGTTAATTTTTCCAAATATGATGCAGTCGCGTTCAAATATCCGCTCACACTTATGTTGCTCGCTGTGATGCTGGTGAAGTTGCCACTTGGGCTTGTCATCGAGGTGACCGCTCTAATTGTGCTTGCGCTCACATAACCGCTTGCTGAGATGTTGCTTGCTGTTAAGTTTGTGAAGTTGCCACTTGGGCTTGTCATCGAGGTGACCGCTCTAATTGTGCTGGCGCTCACGAATCCACTTGCTGAAATGTTGCTTGAGGTTATGTTGCTTGAGTTTATGTTTGTAATGTTACCGATTGGACTTGTCATCGATGTGTCCGCTGTAACCGTCACCGTCCGAACATATCCACTTGCTGATATGTTGCTCGCCGTAATACTTGTGAAGACTGCGATTGGACTTGTCATCGATGTGACCGCTCGAATTATGCTTGCGCTCACAAATCCACTTGCTGAGATGTTGCTTGCTGTTAAGTTTGTAAAATTGCCACTTGGGCTTATCATCGACGTAGCTGATGTAACCGTGCTGGCGCTCACAAATCCACTTGCTGATACGTTGCTCGCCGTGATGCTGGTGAAGTTGCCGATGGGGCTTGTCATCGACGTGACCGCATTAATTGTGCTGGCGCTTACATTTCCGCTTGCTGAGATGTTGCTCGCCGTGATGCTGGTGAAGTTGCCACTTGGACTTGTTATCGATGTGGTAGCTCTAACCGTGCTTGCGCTCACATTTCCGCTTGCTGAGATATTGCTTGCTGTTAAGTTTGTGATGTTATAGCTATTGGCAAGAGTCAATGAATTAGCGGTGATCGCGGCTGTAGATGTTGTTGCATAACTCGCAGTTGTAGATGTTGTTGCATAACTCGCAGTTGTAGATGTTGTTGCATAACTCGCGGTTCCGTAGAAGTTGGAGGCTGTAATATTGCTAGCGATTATGTTGTTCGCCGTGATGCTGGTGAAGTTGCCACTTGGGCTTATCATCGATGTAGCTGATGTAACCGTGCTCGCACTGACATTTCCGCTTGCTGATACGTTGTTTGCTGTTAAGTTTGTGAAGTTGCCACTTGGGCTTGTCATTGATGTGGTAGCTCTAACCGTGCTGGCGCTCACATTTCCGCTTGCTGAGATGTTGCTCGCCGTGATGCTGGTGAAGTTGCCACTTGGGCTTATCATCGATGTAGCTGATGTAACCGTGCTGGCACTCACAAATCCACTTGCTGATACGTTGCTTGCTGTTAAGTTTGTGAAGTTGCCACTTGGGCTTATCATCGATGTGGTAGCTCTAACTGTGCTGGCGCTGACATTTCCGCTTGCTGAGATATTGCTTGCTGTTAAGTTTGTGAAATTGCCACTTGGGCTTATCATCGACGTGGCGGCTACAACCGTGCTCGCACTCACAAATCCACTTGCTGATACGTTGCTCGCCGTGATGCTGGTGATGTTGCCACTTGGGCTTATCATCGACGTAGCGGCTACAACCGTGCTCGCACTGACATTTCCGCTTGCTGAGATGTTGCTTGCGGTGATATTGGTGAAGTTGCCGATGGGGCTTGTAACCGATGTGACCGCTCTAATTGTGCTTGCGCTCACATAACCGCTTGCTGAGATGTTGCTTGCTGTTAAGTTTGTGAAATTGCCACTTGGACTTGTCATCGACGCGGCGGCTACAACCGTGCTGGCGCTCACAAATCCACTTGCTGAGATGTTGCTTGCGGTGAGGTTGGTGATGTTGCCGATTGGACTTGTCATCGAGCTGGCCGCTCTAATTGTGCTTGCGCTGACATAACCGCTTGCTGATATGTTGCTTGCGGTGAGGTTGGTGATGTTGCCACTTGGGCTTGTCATCGAGGTGGCCGCTGAAACCGTGTTTACGATCACAAATCCACTTGCTGAGATGTTGCTTGCGGTGAGGTTGGTGATGTTGCCACTTGGGCTTATCATTGAGGTGGCAACTGCAATTATACTTGCGCTGACATAACCGCTTGCTGAGATGTTGCTTGCGGTGAGATTGGTGAAGTTGCCGATGGGGCTTGTCATCGAGCTGGCCGCTCTAATTGTGCTTGCGCTCACATTTCCGCTTGCTGAGATGTTGCTTGCGGTGAGGTTGGTGATGTT
>Ga0049082_10000270_pt1 | contig 14010 bp, 13 predicted proteins | sample GreLakmeHU45MSRF_FD_66718 | JGI IMG/M metagenome (GOLD analysis project Ga0049082, IMG submission 66718) | Freshwater lentic microbial communities from great Laurentian Lakes, MI, USA - Great Lakes metaG HU45MSRF | ecosystem: Environmental > Aquatic > Freshwater > Lake | place: Great Lakes... | reverse complement strand
CATGGTACGGGGCAGGGCGCGTAGCGTGCGTCTGTCGCGGCTAGTTGAGTGGGTTTGTGCGGCTGCTCTGGAGCCCACTCAGCGAGGACGATGGGTTGAGGCCAGAGGTGTTGGCTGCCTCGGGGCCCACGATCGTGAGTGCGTTGCCCGACAGCGTGGCCTTGCGCGTCAGGCTGACGCTGTCGAGGATCACGACGCGGCCACCCCGTGCGACAAAGGCGCGTAGGCGCACGAGCAGGTCTGCGGTCCAGACGGGAGCATCAGTGATGATCAGGACGCGCGCGCTGCGGGGCACACCACGGGCTTCGATCCGCTGGTCTGTGATGGCACCGACCGTCTGTACGCCGCTGCGCCTGGTTGCCGCAACCGTGCGACCGAGTTTGGCGAGCGCGGTCTCGATGCCGGGGGCAAATGGTCGATCGAGGGCGAGTGGTGCAGGCGGTACATCGGGGAACCCGGAGCGGTCGGCATCGGTCGGGTTGGCTGCTTGCCACGAGTAGAGCGGCTCCATCACCAGCACGCGGGCTCGTCCGGCGCGCGCCTCGGGAGCCCACGCCTCCCAGCCACCACCAGCGATCTGAATGGCGTAGAAGCCGGGTGTTGCTGGCGGCAAGGTGGCTGCCCCGGGCGCGCCCTTGGCGCGTGCCACGACGTCGCCGGGAAAGTTTGTGCGGGGCCGATGTCGCACGAGGGTGACATCGGCCAGCAGCGTGACGGGTTGCAGGGTTGGGGTGAGTGCGACGGTCTCGACACCGACGACCTGGGCGGGTGCGAGCTCGTTGGGTTTGACGACCTCTGGTGCATTGACGAGGTTGCCGCCACGGTCTTCGGCATGCCAGCCAACGATGTACGAGCCCGGCTCGACAAACTCGCCGAGCGTGTCGAGCGGCAAGTTGCCAACGTCGGCAGACCAGTGCAGCTCTTTGCGCTGTGCCCATTTGAGGTCGGTTTCGCGGCGCAGCAAGCGGGCGCTACCGCTGGGCTCAATCTGGCGCACATCGAGCCGGAAGCGGACGGGTTCGTTTGCGCTGAGCGTAAAGGTGTAGGTGCCTGCAGCGCCATCGAGCCCAGGCGAGATCCGTTGGCCTGGCTTGGCTGTCGACTCGACGGTGGGTGGCGTCGCGTCGAGGATGATTGGATCCGGGATCCGAATGATGCGTTCTTGTTGCTTGAGGGAGATCGCAAACCGATACGGACCATCGGGGGCGAGCGTACCGTTGGCGAGCTTGCCGCCCCAGGCGGCGCGCAACTGCTTGCCTTTGCGCACGACAGGAACGGTCGCAATTGCACGATCAGTGGCATCGAAGATCAGCACGGTTGCGGTGTCGGGCTTGCGCAAGCCGACTGTTAGCGTGGCGTGGCGCCGTCGTGGCTTATAGGCATTCGGCGAGAAGGTGGCGCTGGTAATGGTGGGCGCGATGATCGGCGAGGGTGCGCTCTTGAGGATCTGGGCACGGACGAAAAAGGCCGCTGCGCCAGCGACGAGTGCAAGCATCAGCAGAGCAGCCAAGATCCGAACGAGTCGCTCCACAGTCCCAATGCTAGAGGGGATCGTCGCCGTGCGGCTGATCCTCCGCCGTTACCTCGAGAATTCGGCGGGAGGCATCGCGCAGGCCACGCAGCACAGCGAGCGCTTCGGGCCAAGCGCTGTCGGGCACGATCAGGTGGTCGCGCGAGGCGGTGCCGACCAGCACGATCGGGACGCCACGCTCGGCGAGGGCTCCACTGATGGTCGACGCGAAGCCCGTCAGCTCGGGCGGAAGTGGTGCCACCAGCAGAATCACGCGGAGCCGATCCTGTCGGGTATCTGCGGTGGGCAGCGTCTCGGCAAGCGTGGTGCGTAGAAGAAAGGTTGTCTCGAGGGGATCGTCGATCCGGGCGCTAAAGCCCTCGGCGAGGAGGGCCTCAGGCGAGGGAGGCGCCGAGCCGCGCCCGTAGCCGAGCAGGCTGAATTCGTGCTCGAGCAGCATTGGGTCGAGGGCAGCGAGCGCCGCGATCAGGAGTGGGGAATCGGCAGACACGGAGCAGAGGGTACGCGACCGCGCCAGACCCGTGTCTACGGCAGCGCGGGCAGGTGCTCGGCGCGCAGCACGTCGAGGTAGCGCGTGCTGCGAAAGCCGATCTCGCGTCCGTCGGCGTGTGGTCGCCCAAGGGCCTTCGTGGCGAGCCGCTTGAGCGCAAACTCGGGCAGCCAGCGATACCAGCGTTGGATCCGATTGAGACGCGCGTAGCCACTGAGGTGTTGCTGGTGCAGTGCGGCGTAGCGTGCTTGGGCCTGTGCGGTCGTCAGGTCGCCTGAGAGCGCGCGCATCGCGAGCCGGCCGGCACCGGCTCCAAAGTAGACGGCCGGGCGAATGCCTTCGAGCGTCACGGGCAGTGCCTGGCCAGCGGCGTCGCCGATAAAGAGCACACCATCGGCGACGGGATCGCGTGGGTTGCAGGCAATTGCGCCGCCGTGGTGTTCGCGTCCTGGCCCGAGCGTGTCGCGCTGACGGAGCCGTTCCAGCGGTGGCTGCAGCGGCTCCTTGATAAACGAGCCAACACCGGCACGGACGTGATCGCCCGCGGGGAATGACCAGCCGTAGCCCGATTTGAGCAGCTGCTTCTCGAGGTAGAACACGAAGCCGTCGGTGTGGGGTGCAGCGGCAGTGGGTACGTGGTCTTCCGTCCCAATCACGAGGCTTGGCTGGCTGCCGCGCGTTGGGCCGTCGGGATCGAGCACGCGGCGCCAGCCCGAGGCGTCGATCAGCCAGTCGGCTTCGAGCCGCTCGCCGGCGGACCCGAGCACGAAGGCGCCATCCCGCCCAACAACGCGGATCTGCTCGAAGCGCGCATCGGTCTGGCGAGCGATTGCAAGACAGCAGGCCTCGTAGTCGATGACGGCGAATTCCTCAGGCAGGCGGACGTTCCACTGCGCATCACCAATCTCGACACGCATGCGCGATTCGGCGTAGAGGACCGATTCCTCCGCGCCGAGCCATTGCACCAGCCGGAGGGGCAGTGCGCACGCGGATGTTTGGTGGGCGCCGATCGGTGAGCGGTCGACGATCAGGACATCGCGCCCTCTCAGCTCGCGTGCAGCAGCGAGCCCGGCGAACGAGGCGCCAACGATCAAGACCTCAGTCATCAGCGCACCGCGGCGGCGGCGGCCGCACCGGCGCGACGGCCGAAGACGCAGATTTCGAGCAGAGAGTTGCCCATCATGCGATTGCGACCGTGGACGCCGCCGGTAATCTCGCCGGCTGCCCAGATGCCGGGCACCGTGGTGGCGCCGTCTTCGTCGATCACGAGTCCGCCGTTCTGATAGTGCAGTACGGGATAGACGGGGATCAGTTCGGTCAACGGGTCGAGGCCGGCCTTGCGGTAGCGACGCAGCATGTAGGGAAACGAGATTTCCGCGTCGGCAGGATCGACCGGGCGACAGTCGAGGTGCACCGCGGGACGGCCTTCGGGAGTCGTGATCCCGCGACCCTCGGCACACTCGCGGATGATCGCCTCGGCCACGACGTCGCGCGGTCCGAGTTCGTCGACGAATTGCTCGCCGGCGGCGTTGCGCAGCAGCGCACCGTAGGCGCGCGTGGTCTCGGGCACGGCGTAGCCCGCCAGCGACTCGGGCCAGGCGGCTCCGGTCGGGTGTCGCTGCAGCGAGTCGTGATCGCGCTCGGCGCAGCCGATCGCGACCGCAAGCGCCGCCACCTCGCCCGTCGCGCCGTCGCCATTGGTCGAGAGCTCACCTGTCTCCTGGGCCTCCCGCTTACAGCGCCCGCCAGCGGCCAGGATCAGGGCGCCTGGCCGGATCTCGAGCTGCTCACCGCCGCGCTCGAGCAGTGCTGTTCCGTCTGTCGCAAGGGCAATCAAGGGCGCATGATCGAGCAGGGTGATTCCCTCACGCGCGGTCACGGCATCGCGGAGTGCGCCCGCGATTGCCAGCCCTGTTCGATCGCCGACCTGCAGTAGGCGTTTGCGTGTCGCTCCACCGCAACGGGCAATCCGTAACGAACCATCGCCTTCGCGCGTAAACGCCACGCCCAGTTCCTCGAGCCAACGCACGATGCCGGGCCCCTCTTCAACGAGCCGTTGGGCGAGCGTCGGGTCGGCCGTGTCATGCGAGGACCGCATGACGTCGGCAAAGTGCGTCTCAATCGAGTCGTCAGCGCCGACTGCGGCCTGGATACCGCCCTGTGCCTTCGCCGTGTTGCACGAGGCAACGCCGAACTTGGTGGCGAGCACGACTGAGGCGCCAGCAGCGTTTGCCGCCAGCGCAGCAGCGAGCCCCGCACCGCCCGAGCCGATCACGAGCACGTCGGGCATGGTCAGTTTTCGAGTCCGAGGATCAGCGACAGCGTGTCGCTCCTCAGACCCTGGCGTAGCGTCTCGAGCGGGATTGCCTCGTCCGGGGGGATGTTGCCGAGGTTGACGTCGGGGCCGAAGTGCTTGATAAACCACGCCTGCTGGGCTTTCTGTGGTGCCTCAAACAGCACAGTCGTGACATCGATCTCGTGCGCGATCTCGTCGATCAGGCCGCTGCGAACTTCGCCGGTGTTGCGAAAGATGCCGGCAGTGCCCGACTCGCGCGCCTCGGTGATCACCTTCCACGAGCCAGCGGCCAGCTCTTCCTTGATCCATTCGACCCACTGGTAGGGGGCGTAGATCTCTTCGTCGTCTTTCGAGCCGACCTCGCTGAGGACCTTGAAATCCTTGGCAAACATGCTGATCAGTTCGAGCTTACGTTCGCGCGACATGTCGATGGTGCCGTCGGAGACTTCGACGTGGGTGAAGCCTTGGGCAGTCAGCCACGTGCGGTAGTCATCGATGCGACCACGCGCCTCGGCGACCTCGAGCAGCGTGCCGCCACAGACAACGGGAATGCCGAGCGACTTGTAGAGGTCGAGCTTCTTGCGCAGGATCGGCGTCACGTACGAGGTACCCCAGCCGAGCTTGACGATGTCGATGTAGTCGCCGCTCATCTCGATCATCGACTGGATGTCGGCGAGACCGAGTCCCTTGTCCATGACGTGCGTGATGCCTACATTGCGGGGCTTGGCCACGCGGGCCGGCAGTCCAAGGAAGTCGGGGGTCATGCGCGTAGGATACCAACTCGCAATCTACGTGCACTTATATGCTGTATAACAATCATCTATGAGGCAAGTGGATCGTGATACGACAGCCTCCGGCTGGTGCATCGCCAATCTCCACGCTGCCACCATGCGCCGCAATGTCTTGGCGCACGATCGCAAGGCCAAGGCCGGAGCCAGGACGATCTTGCACGCCGACGCCGCGACGGAACCGTTCGAACATCGCCTCACGATCAGCCAGGGGAATCCCACGACCTGCGTCGTCCACGGTGATCAACGCGGGGCGCACCGTCACCGTCACGGGAGAGGAGCCGTGCAAGAGCGCATTCTCCACAAGATTGCCAAGCGCACGCTCAAGGCGAACAGGATCGCCAACAGAGGGAGAGGCCTCTGTGTCGAGCTCGATCACGGCCTCGGGCCGCCGTGCGCGCGCACGCGCCACGACATCGGCGGCCAGATCGTCCAGCCGAAGCGGCTCGGATTGCTCGACGGGACGGGCGCCCCGCGCGAGGTCGACGATGCTCGTGATCAGCTGCGAGATCTCATCGATCTCGCGATCAAGAGCGACGGCGAGCTGTTGGCGATCCTCGACCGAGAGGGCGCTCTGAGGATTGCCGAGCGTCTCCACGTCAGCCCGCAGCGCGGTCAGTGGCGTCCGTAACTCGTGGGCAGCATCGGCCACCAGTTGATCTTGGGCGAGGCGAGCCTCCTCGAGGCCCGCCAGCAAGGCATTGACAGCAAGGGCGAGACGGACCGACTCGGCGCCACCCTGCTCGGGCACGCGATGCGAGAGGTCACGATCGCGCGCCGCCCCCTCCACATTCGTGGCGAGGCGGCGGAGCGGGACGAGGCCACGTTCCGCAACGAGCGCGCCGAGGATAATCGCGAAGATCACCCCGCCAATGCCGGCCAGCAGGAGTAGGCTACGCAGGCGGTCAAGCGACGACTGGATCTCATCAACAGAGCGGGCGACCTGCAGAGCCAAGTTGGGTTGGATGTTGACCGTCAGTGCGCGAATCGTCGACCCATCGACGGTAAACGTCTGGTACTCCGAGCCTCCCGTTCTGGCAATCTCGGCGGCGTTCTGCGTTGGGGGTAGGGGCGTCTCGTCCCGCGGCAGGCGAACGATCTTACCCTTGCCATTGATCAGCTCGGCGAAGATGCCGGGGGCACCAAAGCGACCATTGGCATTGCCACCAAAGCCTCGGTTAGGGTTCGCCCGATCGGGTCTGAGTGCAGCGTCGCCTTCGCGCAGTGCGGCGGCACGAAGGGATGCGTCAACCTCGCCGTAGAGCGAGCTTTGCGCAGCCTGGTAGGTGACGAAGCCACCAACGCCAAACGCGACGATCACGGCCAGTGCGGCGGCCAAGGCGATGCGGGTACGGAGACTCACGGTGCCGTCCGCAGCACGTAGCCGACGCCGCGAACGGTGTCGATCAATCGTGCCGAGCCCGTGTCACCGAGCTTGCGACGAAGATAGCCAACGTAGACCTCAACGCCGTTCGATGACGTTCGGGCATCCATCCCCCAGACGCGATCGAGGATCACGTCGCGGGTCAGCACGTTGTCGGGATTGCGCAAGAACAATTCGAGCAGCAGCCGTTCGGTGCGGGTCAGGTCGACCAGTTTGCCGTCGCGGGTCACGCTGTGGGAGCGGAGATCGAGCCGCACGCCCGCCACCTCCAAGACATCGTCGGGCTGGCCCGGGTCGGCGAGCGAACGCCGGCAGATCGCACGCAGACGCGCGTCGAGCTCGACGGTCGCGAACGGCTTGACGAGGTAGTCATCGGCGCCAGCATCGAGGCCCTCAACGCGGTCGGCGACGGCATCGCGCGCAGTCAGCATCAAGATTGGCGTCTGCACGCCAGTCTCGCGGAGGGTCCGACAGACATCGAAGCCCGAGCCATCAGGCAAGTTGACATCCAGGACGATCGCCTCAATATCGTCGGTCACCGCCATCCGCCCCTCGGCGGCTGTGCTCGCCTCAATGATCTGATGGCCGCGCGCGGTCAGCGCACGACGGATGGCCGAACGAACGGCCTCGTTGTCTTCGACAATCAGAATGCGCATGGTGCTCGAATCAGTAGAGCGGCTCCGCAGGAGTATGCCGTGCGGAGCCGCCTGCCGAGGCTAGGCAGGGGCGTTGCCCACTGTCGATTCGTCGAAGCTCTGCTGCTGATTGCCGTCACCGTTACCGGGAGGCGGGCCGCCGAAACCGCCGGCGCCATCCGAGTTGCGGTCGTGGTGACCCTTGCCGGGCCCGTCGCCGCCGTGGCGACCCGTACCGCCGATGCCAATGGGCGCGCCGGCCTCGACGAGTGCAGTCACCTGATCGGCCTGCGCTTGCGTGATCCGCTTGTCCTTGACCAGCGCTGTAAGCTCCTCTGCCGTCCGTTCAGCATGGCGCGTGGAATCGGGCCGATTCTGTCGCGCTGGTGGGGCATCACCCTGCGGGGCTCCCGGCCGGGAGCCAGCGATGCCAAGCGGCACGCCGGCCTCGATCAGTGACGCAATCTCCGTTGACTGGTCGGGCGTGATCGTCTTCGCCGTGACGAGGGCATCGAGTCGCTTGGTCGTCATCGCCATCAGCAATGCATTGATTGCCTCGGGCAGCTTGCCGTCGGCGATCTGTGCTTTGATCGACGTGGCCTGGGCGGCCGTCAGAGCGCCGTCCTTCTGCAACTCGTCGATGCGCTTGCCAAGGCGATCGCCTTGGATCTCTTTGAGTGCCCGATCGACATCGGCCTGAGGCACGCCGAGCTTCTCCGCCAAGCTCTTCTCGAAGGCCTCCTGCTGCTGCTCTCGCTGATCGTCGTGCGAGACGATGTTGGCGGCGAGCACGGGGCCGGCGATGGCGGCGAGGCCGACGGTGGCGGCAACGGTGCCGATGACGATGGTCTTCTTGCTGTAACGCATGGGTAGGGCTCCTTTGTGCAATCACAGCCTTGCGTGCAGAGATGAGAAAAGGCTGAGAAACGCCTCTCAGGCTCGTCGGTTGATGGCGTCCGGCACACTGCCTCTATGCAACGACGCGTCGCAATCACCGGTTTGGGCATCGTCTCGACGTTCGGTAACGATGTCGGCGGCTTTTGGGATGCGGTCCTGGTGGGCCAGACGGGCGGTTCGGACGTTGCCCTTGATGGGCTGCCGACCCTGCCTGGGGTGCGCGTGTTGGAGTTCGATGCAGACGAGGTGATTGGCAAGCGTGAGGCGCGTCGCATGGATCGCGTCGGCATCTTTGCGGCGGTGGCAGCGGCGCAGGCGCTGGCCGATGCCGGGCAGCATGGCATCGCGCCGGAGCGGATTGGTACTGCGATTGGGTGCGCTCACGGTGGCGCCGGGACTGTCGAAGAGACGCAGCGTACGCTGCTCGAACGCGGGCTGGATCGGGTCAGTCCCTTCGCAATTCCGCTCGGTCTCGTCAACTCGCCCGTCGCTGGGACAGCCCGGCTGCACAACCTCAAGGGACCATCCGCAGCGCCGGCCACTGCCTGCGCGGCTGGCTCGGACGCGATCGGTTGGGCCTACGAGCGAGTGCGCGATGGTCGTGCCGACGCGATGGTGGCGGGTGGTGCAGAGGCCGCGCTGGTGCCGTCGGTGCTGGCGGGCTACATCCGTTTGGGCGCGATCGCCTCGCTTGCCCATGGTGCAGCAGCGGCCTCGCGGCCCTTCGATACCGCCCGCGACGGTTTTGTGATGGCGGAAGGTGCCGGTGTCCTCGTGCTCGAAGAGTGGGAGCACGCGCTCGCCCGCGGTGCGCACATCTATGGCGAAGTAGTTGGCTACGGCCAGTCGTGCGACGCGGGGCACCTAACCAGTCCCGACGAGACAGGCGAGGGGCCGGCCCGAGCGGTACAGGCGGCGCTGGACGACGCGGGCCTGACGGCGGCGGCGATCGGCTACGTCAATGCTCATGCCACCTCCACGCCGGTCGGCGATACCGCCGAGGCACGCGCACTGCAGCGCGCCGGGCTCGGTCAGACGCCAATCTCGTCGACGAAGGGCCAGCACGGACACACGATTGGTGCAGCCGGCGCGATCGAGGCGATCGTCACGCTGGCCTGCTTTGCCCGCAACCACCTGCCTCCGTGCGCCAATCTCGTCGAGCCAGATGTCGAGCTCGACCTGGTTCGCGAGGCCCGCCCGGCGACGCCCGACTACGCGATGTCCACCGGCTTTGGCTTCGGCGGGCACGACGCAGCACTGATCTTCAAGCGCGCCTAACTCGACCGCGGATTAGGAGGAACGGTCAAGCCAGCGCACGGTCAGGCCACCAAGCCCGACCAGCGTCAACACGACGGCAAGGCCAGCGAGCAGAATCACAGGTAGCGGTACCTGATTGGGGGCCGTTACAGTCGGCAGTGCGGCCTGGGTCGTCTCAGTTGGCACGATGGCACCAGCGCGCGACTCGGCTGTCACGGTTCCCGCATCGGTGGTCAGCGTTGGGGGCACGGCGTCGTAAATCGGCAGGGTGTCAACGGGCGGGGTGTCAACCTCCGGCCATGCTGTCGTGTCCGTTGTATCTGGCTCGACGGTCGGATTAGCGGCCTTCGTGTCAACGGCCCTGTCACGCGAGCGGGCAGCACGAATCGCACTCATGATGCCTGAGTACATGCGCGCATCGGGATCGAGCTGCTTGAGCGCGGACGCGTAGCACTCTTGCGTGTGGTACGCGAGCCGACCGGTGTAGAAGTACTCGTTGATCAGCGTCTTGCCGCAGTTGGCCGCACCCGCCGAGGGCACGGCGAGCAGGAACGTTCCGAACATGAGTGCGGTCAAGACGAGCAGGCGGGTGGGGGTGCGTCGGGGGGACACGACACCCAACTCTAGTGGGCGGATGGCGTTGGTGGGACGGGCATTCACTCTGCGGGCGGCAATGTGTCGACGACTACATAGACCGAACCATCATTGCCCGACAGTTTGAGCGCCTGCTGGAGTGCGGCACGGCCCTGCTCGAGCTGCCCCCACGCGTAGGCGAGGTAGGTGCCGTAGGCGAGCCATGGTTCGTAGTTTTTGGGTTCGAGCGCGATTGCTTTGCGGAGCGCAGCCTGTGCTCCCTGCGTGTCGCCGAGTTCTTGCAACGCGTCGGCTTCGGCCAGCAACGCCTCAACCGAGAGCTGGTTATAGCGATGGGCACTGGCGGCTGCCTCGTACGCGGCCTGCGGGTTCTCGATCAGGCTGGTTTCACTGCGAGCGGTATCGCGGGCGCTCAGCCAGGTTGGCACGCCGACGAGCCCCGCCAAGACGAGACCGATACAGACGGCACCCGCAACGGCGCGGGTGGGAGTGGTGATGCGAGCTTGCGGGTGGGGTGCCGGCGCGATCGCGCCGATCGTGGCGTAGACGAGGACGCCTTGGGCGAGCAGGCTCCAGTCCACATCGACGAGGCCCTGAGCCAGAAACGCGATTGCTCCGATTGCGACCACGGTCGCACCGACCTCGTCGCCCGCGCGAGGGTGACGCACACCCGCGACTGCCATCACGACCAGCGCAATACCACCGACGATAAAGGGCACGCCGCCAGCGAGACCGGTCCCAGAGAGTGCCTCCAGCAGCGTGTTATGTGCCGAATCGGTGACGTACGTTGGGTTTTGCGTAATCTGCTCGAGCAGGCGAAAGGTGCCAGCCCCCCAGCCATTCCACGGCTCAGCGCGGAAGCCATCCCACGCGGTTGCCCACCAGTGGTCGCGGAGATTCGAGCCGATGCCAACGCGAACACCAGCTTGGCCAACGGGGCCCGTAAAGCCAGCGCGAATCGCACTGACTGCTCCACTCGGGCCGCCTGTCCGGACAACAAACCCGATCACCAAGACGATCACGCCGCCAAGTGCGATCAGCAGCGTGCGGCGTGAGGCGCGGCGACGATCACCAGCGGGCTCGGCACCGGGCAACACACGCACGGCCACGACAGCGATCGCGGCACCGAGTAGCGCCGAGCCGACCAGCGCGTAGATCAGACCCCAGCCAGCAGGAAGCACGCTCTGCTCGGGTGACGTAAAGGCCGTCCACGTGGCGATCTTGAACCCACCAATGACGGCTGGCACGACGGCGAGCAGACCGATTAGCCGCATTCGGGGGGCGGTAGGGAGCACGAGCAGCAGCGCGATGACCCCAACCAGAGCCAGACCAAGTCCAGAGCGCGACGATGTCAATACCAGCGCGAGCATGTTGAGCGAGGCGATCGCCCCACCGGCGGCGCGGTAGCGGCGATCACGATGCGCGCAGAGGGCCAGGCCACCAAAGAGGCCGGTCAGCGCCAGGATCGCGAGGGCATTCGGGAGCGTCAACGTGCCGGAAAGACGGGGGCTCAACTGCACGCCCGTCGTGGCGGGGAAGGAACGCGCCACGAGCGCCCAGGTGCTGGCGACTGTGGCGATGGCGGTTAGGCCGGTCGCAAAGACGACGCCTGGCCGGCGCAGCGCTGGCCCAAGGAGCACGCCGAGCGCGAGTGCGCCGAGATAGCCGGCAGAGAGGATGCCCGTCCCCACCGAGTCGTTTGCGGACAGCGACCAGAGGCTCGAGAGCGCTGCGACGAGCGCGAAGATTGTCAGGCCTGCTGCTGCGATCAGCGTTGGACGACTGGGCAGCACGAACGGCCACCAGCCGACTGCGATCAGACCAAGCACGATGCCAGCGGGGATGGTCGTGCCGGCGGCAATCAGGCTCGCGGCGCCTGGCGCGATACCGCCCGCAGCGAACAGGATGCCCCAGATCGCGAGTACGACGCCGGGGACGGCGAGCAGCACTGCGGCGGTCGAACTGAAGCGGGGAAGCGGTTGCACGAGTCCGATAGTAGGCGGCTTTATGGCCGCGGACGCCGACTTAGTGGCTTAGCGGGTCGGCGACGATCAGCAGCAGCCTCGCGCCGCCGAGCTGATCTTTGCGCACACCGTCGAGTGGCTGAGCAACCGCACCCTTCAGGCGGAGGCTCTTGATCAAGGCTCCCGCCGCCGACTTTCCGGCCGGATCACTGGTCTGGTACATCACGTACGTCTTCATGTAGCTGTGGTCGGGAGCGTCGCTGACGGCGGCGATCGGATAGTGCTTGATCATCAGCTGTCGTGCAGCCTCCGCGGCAACGCCATCGGCACCGAGGCCATTCCAGACGATGACGGGAGTCTTCTCGACGGGTGGTGCGGGTACGATCTCGGCGGCGACTTCGGCCGGACCACCCTTCGCACTCGTCAGAGACCCGACCAGGGCGGTGCCACCCCAGAGCGCGGCGACGGCAACGAGTGCCACGGCTGCGAGGATGCCCCAGACGGCGAAGCGCTCAATAACGCGCCGCCGACGGACGGCGACCCACGTGCCAGTATCAAGAAGGAAGTGATGCTCTACTGCAGCCATTGCCCGCAGGTTCGTCACAGGCCTAGGCCTTCCTGCCAAGAGACGCCCCAATCTGGGCGTCGCAGTAACCTTGTTACATGTTCGTGAGCCTCGAAGGGCCCGACGGGGTCGGCAAGTCGACGCAGGTGGCGCTGTTGGCCGACCGTTTGCGCGCTGTAGGGCTCGAGGTCGTGCAGTGTCGCGAGCCGGGGGGCACCGAGCTAGGCGAACGTATTCGCGCCCTGCTGCTCGATCCACAGGTCGAGTTGAGCGACCGCGCGGAGGCCCTGCTATTCGCGGCTGCGCGGGCCGAGATTGTGGAACAGGTGATCACCACGGCGCTCGCTCGTGGGGCCTGGGTCGTCTGCGATCGGTTTATCGACAGCTCGCTGGTCTATCAGGGCGTCGGTCGTGGTCTGGGCATCGAGGAGGTTCGGGACGTCTCGCTGTTTGCCACCGGTGGTCTCTTGCCGGTGCGCACGATCGTGCTGCACGGCGTGGCTCGACGCGACGCGGTGCCCGATCGGATGGAGTCGGCAGGCGAAGAGTTTCGTGCGCGCGTCGAGCAGGGCTTTCTTCAGCTCGGCGAGCTCGACCCGGCTCGCGTGCGCCTCGTCGACGCGCAGGGTTCGGAGGCCGAGGTCGCTGAACGCATTTGGAGTGCCCTCGAGGGAGTGCGACCATGACGATCTCGCTGCCCGGCCAGCCGCGTGCTGAGGTGCTCTTGCGAGCGGCGGTTGCCGAGCCGGCTCACGCCTATCTCTTGCACGGGCCGCCGGGCACCGGTAAGCACGATGCCTCGCGGGCCTTTGCAGCACTGCTGCTTGGCTGTGATGTGCGCCGAGTGGTTCCGGGCAGTCATCCCGACTTGGCGATGATCGAGCCGGAGGGCGAGGCGCTGCTGGTCGATCAGATTCACGAGCTAGCGGGCGCCTTGCGCTATCGACCGCAGGAGGCAGTGCGTCGCGTCGGCATCGTCGACGAGGCCGACCGGCTCAATCGCGATGCCGCCAATGCCTTCTTGAAGACGCTCGAGGAACCACCGGGTGACGTCGTATTGATCCTCGTCGCCGAGGACTTCTCACGCGTCTTGCCAACGGTCCGTTCGCGTTGCCAGCCAATTGCCTTTCCCCCACTGTCGGCCAGCGCACTCGCGGCCCGGCTCGAGGCCGACGGCGTGGTGGCCGAATTGGCGGCCGACTTGGGTGGGCGCGCCCGCGGCGATCTCGACTTTGCGCGCCGTCTCGCAACCGATCCTGCGGCCCGGCAGTGGATCGGAGAGGTTGAGGCGCGAGTGGCGCAGGCACTCTCGGCTGGCCTGGACCAAGAGGACGCTACGGTGCAGGCGACCTTCGCGGGAGTTAAGGCCGTTGGTGATCGTGCTCAACAAGACGCCGAGGCAGATACCGCCGCTGCGTTGGAACGCCTCGAGAAGTTGCCGTCGTCGCGCGAGCTCGACCGCGAACGTAAACGACTCGAGACGTCGGGTAAGACCACGGCCACCCGGCGCCGCCGTCGTGCCGAGACCGACATGATGCGTGCCGTGATTGCCACGGTTCAGCTCGTATTGCGCGATGTGCTCTGTGTGCAGGCAGGCGCGCCGAATCGC
>Ga0049082_10000269_pt1 | contig 14010 bp, 12 predicted proteins | sample GreLakmeHU45MSRF_FD_66718 | JGI IMG/M metagenome (GOLD analysis project Ga0049082, IMG submission 66718) | Freshwater lentic microbial communities from great Laurentian Lakes, MI, USA - Great Lakes metaG HU45MSRF | ecosystem: Environmental > Aquatic > Freshwater > Lake | place: Great Lakes... | reverse complement strand
TAATATGTTATTTCGGGTTTTCCTAAATAAATGTTTATTTTATTATGTATAAAATGAACCCATTTTATAAATGACTCGCGGGAGTCTAAGTATGGTGTAACAGGATAAGCATCTAAAAATCGGCTAAATACATTTCCAATATCACTAATTGGTAAAAATAAAGGTAAGTTTGTTATAAAGTCGTAATATTTCTTTTTTGTTGAATCATTGCTATTATTAGGATAACTGAGTGCAATTGTATATAATACAAACCAATAATGAGGACCCCATATTGTAGGATTTAGTACATTATTGTTTAAATTAGTAGGCATAACTTATAACTAACACTTATAAAACTAATGCGTATTTTTAACATAAAAACTCTTGCCTAATTCATATATTAATTTTATTATTATAATTAGCATTATAACTTTATATAAATTAATTGAACTATCAAATAGTTTACCATTTAAGAATGTATGTTGATTTGTTAATATATGACTAAATACCCCTAATGGTAATAATATTAAATAATATGCTTGTCTATTTAGTCTAGTATATACTCTTATAAACGGTTCAATTAAATAAGCAATAAAAAATGTCATAAACAAATCAAATAATGATATACCTAACCCTGTTGAATTATAAAATGGTTGCTCAAATTGAATTCTATAACTTCGTAGTTCTTTTAAATCCATTTTATATATATGTTATTTATGTTATTTATGTTATTATATTTTAAAATTCGATTTAAATGTCTATTTTAAATAAATATAAAACAATAACACGTTAATAGTTTAACTAACTATTAACGCTAATTATGAGTATTAAGAAACAAGTATTTTGCAACAATTGTGGTAAGTTAGGGCATTTATTCCATAATTGTCGTGTTCCTATAACAAGTATTGGAATTATTCCATTACGAATTGTTAAAAAGTTTAATGCTACTTTAAAACATTTTGAAAATGTTATTGAACTATTAATAATAAAGCGAAAAGACAGTTTAGCATTTATAGACTTTATGAGGGGTAAATATATTATGGAAGATAAAAATTATATTTTAAATTTATTAAATAATATGAGCATAAATGAGAGAACGTTCTTATTAGAAAATGATTTTGCTACAATATGGAATTATTTATGGAATTATAATACAAATAATTTATATAGAAACGAAGAAAAGTTATCAAAAATAAAATTTAATAAATTGAAATGTGGTTTTGTGAATATTTTAGAAAGTTACACTTTAAAAGATTTAGTTGATTTATGTGATAAAAAGTATCATGAACCTGAATGGGGGTTTCCAAAAGGGCGTCGTAACTATCACGAAAAAGATATTGTATGTGGATTGCGCGAATTTGAAGAAGAAACAGGATATAAAAAAAGTGATATTGACATTTTTAATAATATTGTACCATTTGAAGAAATTTTTACTGGTTCAAATTATAAATCTTACAAGCACAAATATTTTGTTGGTATTATTAATAATGCTATTATTCCTATAAACAATTTTCAAATAAACGAAATTAGCGAAATAAAATGGGTTCCTATTGATGATGTATATAGTTATATTAGAGATTATAACTATGAAAAAACTAATATAATAAATGATTTAAATAAATTATTAAAAACATATAGATTATATATATAATGACGGAACCGTCGCAACAACTAAGTATAAAAGAGCCAGATGACTTAGAAACGCTTGATGAAGCATCTGGTAATGAAGAAGCTAATGGCGAAAAAGATGAAGAAGCTAGTGAGGAAGAAGACGAAGAAGATGAAGATGAAGCTAGTGAGGAAGAAGAAGAAGAAGCTAATGGCGAAGAAACTAGTTCTGTAGAAGATGAAGCTAATGGCGAAGAAGAAGATGAATCATCTAGTTATACTAGGCCACCAGTTGACAATACTAATAACTTAAAATTATCACAAATGTTCAAGGAAAATATAAACAAAGTAACGCTAGATAAAAGTGAATTAGAAGCTCTAGAAAAAAATGTTAAAACAAAAACTGACACAAAACATTTTTTGAATGCACTTGAATTATTAAATATGAAAGAATTAAATGAGTCATTTGATAAAAATTATAAATATTTGTATCCTCATTTGGATGATGAATTTTTTAATATTAAAATAGCAAACAAACAAGAGTTTGCAGAAAATAAACTAAGAGTAAATTTAGATTCTGATTTTGAAAAATTAAGCAATGAAATATGTGATAAAGATTTTGAACTAGCACCGCACCAAAAATTTATTAAGAATTTTTTGTCAATAAATACACCTTATAATGGATTATTACTTTATCATGGACTTGGAACAGGCAAAACTTGCTCAGCAATAGGAGTTGCAGAAGAAACAAGAAAATATTTAAAATATATGGGTTATAGCGAACGCATTATAATAGTAGCCTCTCCAAATGTTCAAGAAAATTTCTATTTACAATTATTTGATGAACGAAAACTTGAATTTAAAAATAACATATGGACTATTAATAATTGTGCAGGTCAAAGTATATTAGATGAAATTAATAGCACACATAAAAACTTGACACGAGAAAAAGTAGTTAAAATCATGACAAATATTATAAATAATTATTACTTATTTATGGGTTATACACAATTTGCAAATCTGATAATAAAAAAATCCAATTCTGCAAATGTTGCAATTGTGTCTGAAAGCCTACATAAAAAGAAAGTAGCAGAACGACTGCAAAAGTTTTTTGATAACAGACTAATAATAATTGATGAATTTCATAATATAAGACAGTCAAAAGATAATACTAATAAATTGGTTTCAAACGAGTTATTAAAGCTAGTAAAAAATGTAAATAATTTAAAATTGTTGTTTTTATCCGCAACACCAATGTTTAATGATTATAAAGAAATTGTTTTTTTGATTAATATACTAAATATGAATGATAGGCGCAGTATTGTAGATATTAAAGATATATTTAATAGTGATGGTTCTTTTCTGGTAAATGCTAAAGGAGAAGAAGTGGGATTAGAGTTATTTAAACGAAAAATAACTGGATATATTAGTTATGTAAAAGGTGATAATCCTTTGAGCTTTCCTTTTAGAATTTTACCAAATGATTTTTCTTCACAAAACAGTATTTTAAATAAACCATACCCACAATTAAAAATTAATGGTGCTCCATTAACACAATCAATAGAACTATTTGATATATATATAAATACTAAAATCTCTCCTTATCAAGAATTTATATATAACATTGTGTTAAAAAATAATATATCAAAATTTGATGAAGACAAACTAAATGATATGGATTCTTATGGATATACATTGTTACAAAAACCATTAGAAGCATTAAATATTGTGTTTCCAAACAGTAAATTAGAAACTTATTTTGAAGAAAAAATGGCCTCTTATGAAAATAATATTGCACAAGTACTAGAAAATATTAACTTGGAAGAAATAAATAGTTTAATTTCTGTTAAAGAAGTGATTGGAAAAGCAGGCATAAATAATATTATGCATTACCAAGAAACATATGCTCCTAAATCAAGGCATAATTATGTGTATAAAAATAGTGCTAGTCCCAATATTTTTGATATTAATAGTATTGGCAAATATAGTTTCAAAATTAAATCAATAATAGATGCTATTATTAATAGCAAGGGTCCTGTTATTATATATTCACAATTTATTGATGCTGGTCTAATTCCAATTGCTTTAACACTAGAATCTCTCGGATTTACAAGATATGGAGCAAATAAATCACTATTTTTAACACCTCAAAGCGAAGAATTAGATATTGTTAGTTATAAGAAAAAGTCAGAATTAGCACCTGGAACAAAATTTAATGGAGCCAAATATATTATAATTAGTGGCAATGAAAATTTATCTCCTGATGTTGTTGGTGATTTAAAAGCAGCTACTAATACAAATAACAGTGATGGTACAAATGTTAAGGTTATTCTTCTTTCTGCTGCGGGAAGTGAAGGCATTGATTTAAAATTTATAAGACAAGTTCATATTTTAGAGCCATGGTTTAATATAAATAGAATAGAACAAATTATTGGACGTGCAATAAGAACATGTAGTCATAAAAATATGCCACTAAATGAACGAAATGTGCAAATATTTATGCATGGCACATTATTAAATAATAATGTTGAAGCTGTTGACTTATTGATTTATAGAAAAGCAGAAGCAAAAGCAAAAGTTATAGGTAGTATTAGTAGAATATTAAAAGAACATTCTATTGATTGTATGTTAAATTATGAGCAACAAAAATTTGATGAAAAACTACTTAATAAAACATTGTCTATAACACTATCAAATAATTCTACAATAACTTATAATATAGGTGATAAATCATACAGTCCATTATGTGACTATATGGCCGAATGTAGTTATAAATGTAAACCTGATTTAGAAGAATATAAAACAAAAATGAGTTTAACACAAGACATTGAAGAAAACGATTATTCTTATAATGAGTCTTATTTACAAACAAACAATGAGGCAATAATTAAACTAGTTAGAGAGTTGTTTAAAGAGAGATTTTTTTGCTCAAAAGATTATATTATTAGTTATTTAACTAGTTTTAACAATTATTCAACAAATCATATTAACAATGCATTGGATCAATTAGTAAATAATGAAAATATTTATATAACTGATAAATATAATACTTTAGGTAGATTAATTAATGTGGAAAACTTTTATATTTTCCAACCATCATTATTAAATAATGATGCTACTATTTTTGAACGTTCTAATCCAATACAAGTTAAAGCAGATGGTATACCCTTTGCTCTTCCGGAAACATTTGATGTATTTGGTGATAAAATAGCTAAACAGCCTGAGCAAATTGAAAAGCCTGAGCAAATTGAAAAGCCTGAGCAAACTGAAAAGCCTGAGCAAACTGAAAAGCCAGAGCAACCGCAGAAAATTAAAGAATTGCCGAAAAAATCTAAGGCAAACACAGTTAATACAAAAATTAACTTTGATATATTTGATGCCAATTATTTAACAATTGAAAATATAAACTATGTAAAATCATTAATTGTTGAACTTGAAACTAATTATAATTATATTATTAATGTACCAGACAATAATGCTAGCAATAGCAATAGCAATAGCATTGACAATAAATTTATAAGTTATGGAACTATTATTAAATTATTACAAAATAATGATGTATTAAATACAACTGTTTCCCAAAAATTAGCAATTTCTATTTTGTTAGATGAACTTGCATATGACAAAACCATTTTACTTGTTAATTATTTATTAAATAATGGATATAATTTGTCGGGATTGGCTGATTTTGAAAAAGAACTGTTATATTATTATAATGAAAATTTAATAATAAGTGCTAATAATAAATTAAAAGCTCTAATATTAGCAGAAAAGAGTGAATATAAAAATTATACATTGTACATAATAACAAAAAGTAAAACTCCTCATATTAGTGGTTCTAATATGCTATTAACATTAGGACAATCTGAAGACTATGATGATTTTGTTGAAACTATTGCTAATAAAAAAGTAGCTTCATCATCATTGGCAAAATCTCTCGGATTTTTAGTATTAGCAGAAAAAAACAAAAAAGAATTTATTACATATTTTAAAATACGCAGCGGCTCAAACAAAGGAGCACGGTGTAGTCAAGCAGGAAAAGCGCATAGCGAAAAATTATTTGTTGCTATTGGAGTTCCTAATTCTATTATTGAAAAACTTAAAAAATACAATCAAATTACTTTTTGTAATGCTTTGGAAATTTATTTTAGATATTATGATTTAATTAAAAAAGATGAAAAACATTGGTTTTTCAACTTAACTCAAGCATTAATTAACAATTTTAGCTAAATTGTTTTGTTATTTTGTATATATAAAAATTTACTATTAATATATATAATTGAATAAATATTAAATATAAAAATATTATTATATACCAAGATGTCTAAATTAGTAAATAAAAACTATTCATTAAAACAAAGTAAAGACAAAACTTCAATTGGTAAAAGTTTGGCTAGTAAAAATTTGACTGGTAAAACTTCAAGTACCAATTTACATATATATATAAGTTCATTATTAACCCAAAAAATAGTGTTAAATTATAATGAGGTAAATTCTGATTTATTTAACACATTAGAAGTTAGATTAAAACAATTTAATGAAGGAAAATGTATTAAAGATGGTTATGTTAAAAATAATAGTGTGAAATTGTTAACATATTCAGGTGGAGAATTATTTTCAAATAAGTTAATGTTTGAATGTGTGTTTGAATGTTTGATTACAAATCCAGTGGAGTCAATGATGTTAAATTGTGTAGCAAAATCTATTACAAAAGTTGGCGTGCGTGCTGAATTATTAACAGATGACAATATTAGTCCATATGTTATTTTTATAGCACGTGACCATCATTATAATAATGAAATATTTTCGCAAATTAAAGAAAATGATATGTTGCAAGTAAGAGTATTGGGACAGCGTTATGAATTAAATGATAAATTTATTAGTATAATTGCCGAATTAATTACTATTAATAACTATGGTACATTAAAAAAAGAATTGGAAGGCGATTATGGATTAGAAGTGGAAGATAATTTTGACTCTAATGTAGAACAAACAGTTGGTGGCGAAAAAATTAAATTAAAAACAAAAAGAACTGGAATAAGAGTTAAAAAACATATTGCTTAAACATATTAAATTAATTTTATACTATTTAATACTATTTAAAGCTATTTAAAGACATACTATTAAAATATTATTTCAATAATGGCTTCAATTCAAGAAAATAACATACATCCTAATGATTTAGACAAATTGTGTAAAATTATTGAACCGTTAGATAAAATACATCATATTGAAATAGCTAAAATATTAAAATCAAGTTCTATTTATTTAAATGAAAATAACAATGGAATTTTTGTAAATCTTAATAAAATATCACTAGTTACATATAATGAAATCCAAGACTATATTAATTTCGTTAAAAAACAAGAAACATATATTAATAAAGATGAAAAATTGAAAAAGGATTTGGAAACAATTTATTTTAAAGATAATAAAGATAACATTAGTAATAGTGTAAGTAATGTTACACCCTAAAGAAGAATTGTGCTCACCTATTAAATTAGACGAGTTAGCACACTATATGTTATATGATTTAAAAAAATTTAGTGTTAATCCTAGTATTAATGTTAGCACTAATGTTAGCACTAATGTTAGCACTAATGTTAGTAATTCTAATTATAATAAAAAGTATAATATGTCAATTACTCCCAATATTCCAATGAGTAAAGTTAAAATAAATTATAGTAAAAAATATAGCAAATACAACGAACCCTTTAAAATCACTAATCATAAAAATTTTCAAGATAAATTATTTTGGTTATTTTACAAAATTATTAATAATTTTGATGATAGTGATTTGGAAAATATTAATTCTTTTAAAGTTATGAAAGACTTTAAATTTGGTGTTGTTGAAAAATTGCGAAGTCAAAAAAATAGTTTAAAACATTTCAAAATAAGTAAATCGTTTGTGGAAGACGATTTAACTAATAATGAAAAAATAAGTTTTAAAACATTTCATGCCTTATGTATATTACATTTAATTAATGTAATAATTATAAGAACCAATAACACGTATTGTGTTTTATGTAGCAATAACGATAACGATGAAAAAGTTTATAATTTACAAAATTATAAAGTCTTACAACTATCAAATGAAAAAATGAGTGCGCAGTTTAATAACTTTGATGTAGAGTTACTAAATGGCTCAATCAGTGAAGAAGAATTACAAAGTTATTTATCTAATTATTTTTATATTGAAAATATAGAAAAACCATTAAAAGCATTTTCAAGCTATAAACTTGATGAGTTAATTAAAATAGCAGAGCAATTAAATATTGCAATATGTGATGAAAATGGAAAAAAGAAAAAAAAACAAGATTATTATGAACAAATAGCACAGAAAATTGCTTAGCTAATTCTTTATTGTATTTCTTAAATGGTTGTTTAAATTATTATTCAATATCAACATGTGTTATCATGTGTCTACGACAACAACTTTTTTTTAAATTAAGAAGGTCAAGTACTTCTCCTTCAGGTGTTTTGTCCATAAAATCTTTTGTTAAATATACTACTTTGTCAAGTTCGAGTGATTTATCTATTTTGCGTTTTTGAACTTCGCGTTGATAAAATCTATATTTATTACCTAATACTTTACCACAAGTGAAACATTTTACTGGAATAATCATACTAAACTATTATATTATAGTATTAAAATATAATAGTTTTATATTTCAATTTTTAAAAATAATATATACCAATAACTATGAAAATATGCATTATAGTATTATAGTATTATACTATTTATTGTATAATAAGATTAGTTTTTTTCTTTTCTTTTTCTTGCTGCTCTTCAAATCCTTCATAAACAGCAAATCTGTTTAATTTTAATGTGTCATTAGAGGTCATACTAATATTGAAATAACTTAATAATATTATACTTAACACTACCGCAAATATAATAAAAATGATTGTTTGTGTCATCTTTGCAAATCTACTTGCCATATTGGTTGTATATATTAATATTATAAAATATATATTATAAACTATAAAATATATATTATAAAATTGAATTGTTTTAATTTTATTATGTTATTTTATAAACTAAACAATGATTCAACATCAAGATTGGAATAGCATTAAATTTACTAGTGCTATATCAAATAATAATGCTAAAAAAGTTACTTTTAAGAAAGCTAGTGTTCCAGAAGTAATATTTATGGATGCTCCTAAACAACTAGGACAATTAATCTCTCAAGCCAGATTAACTCAATTAAAAAATCAGAAGCAATTTGCTGCACTTATTGGAGTAGCTCCACAAATGTTGGCGCGATGGGAAGCAAATAAAGAAGCACCTAATAATGCGCAAATTGCTAGTATTGAAAAGCTTACCAAGGTTAAACTTCCTAGGTGTCAGAAAACAATTGTTACTGAGTAATAAAACTTATTTCCAAGGTTCTTAGATTCTTAGCGTAGTATTTTTTTTGGTTTTTTCTGGCTTTTTGGTTTTTTCTGGCTTTTTGGTTTTTTATCTTTTTTACCCTTTTTTCCTTTTTTACGTAATGTTTTATGAAGACCTTGAGCCGTGTTTTTTGCTTTTTCAAATTTTATTAATCCTTTTAATTGATTATAGACCGCATCAGTTATTTCTTCACCGCTAGCTTTTGTAAGAAATGGACTCACTAAATTAATTATATTGGTCTCAGGCAAACTATTAATGTCATTATCACTATCATCGCTTTGAATTCTCTTTATTGCATTAAATAAATACATCTCTAGTTTATTTAAATCACGTGTTCTATATTTTTTTTCTAATTGTTCAATAATTTCTTCATGTGATCCTCTAAATTCGGCACGTAAGTTGGTAGTAAAGTTTGTATATGCATCTTTATAAGTGTTAATTTGAAATTTTCTAGATAAAGCCATCCATATATATTCAGAAATAAGTGGCGTTATTAAGGGTATAGCATGAAAGTCAATTAAACTTTTTACAACGTTTTCATAATCAACTTTTTCAATTGTATTATGTTTTAAAACTTCATAATAATATTCCAAAACGTTAATGTATTTTTTGTCTTTGTCTGTAATATTTTTTGTTTTTAACTCTTTAAGTTGGTCGTCAATTTCTTCTTCAATTTCTAATGCTTGTTTTGCTTTTCTAAGTGATGTTTTATCAGATGCATTTAATGCTATGCTAGTTGGAACTCCAACTAATGTGTGTAAACCCGTTTCTACCAAACATACAGCTACATAAATTTTTATTAAACAATTGGGTTCATAATATGCATTACAATGTGCTTTAATAACTTTTACAGCTTCGCTCATTAAAATTGGACCACATTTACTTGTATTACTATTAGGATCATAGTTATAACCTCTTAATTGCTGTTTGTAATAGGGACTATATTTCTTCTCACAATCATAAGAGTCGGAATCTTTAATAAGAACTATTGAACTACAATCACAATTTTTAGTATTTTTAGCATCAATATTATAAATAATCTCTTTTTCTCTTGAATCACTAATTCTATATATTTTTGGAATACAATGTGTTATACCAGTGTAAACTGATGCTGGCAAATCAGTATCGGGTGTTAAAAATAGTTCGGGAAATTTGTTTGCTTCTCCAAGTTCATGTCTAAACCTAAATGTCGGTACAGCTGACTTTCTTAATGTAGTTACATGTTTATCTGGATAAATATCACATAAAAAATCAGCTGCTCCTCTATAAGCTGGAATACACTCTCCTAAATTAGCATGTGTATACAGTTCAACATTTTCTGGTATGGTAATAGCAAAATATTTTTTTGTTGGTGGAGTACCTAAGATAGATGTGAGCATAGTTCCATGTGCGCTAATAACATATGTTGCTTCACGTATTGTCCCATATTTCAGAAGCTTTGGAGATTGCTCCATATTATATTATTATGTTATAATAATAAAATATTATTATTTTTTATTTTCAAGGTTCTTAGATTCTTAGCGTAGTATTTTTTTTGGTTTTTTCTGGCTTCTTTGTTTTTTCTGGCTTTTCGGTTTTTTACCTTTTTTTACTTTTTTACGTAATGTTTTACGACCTTGTCCTAATTTTTTTTCTTTTTCTAGTGCTATTAATTTTTTTAATTCATCATAGACTCTAATAATTAAGTCGCTATCAACTAACTCATTATCTGTAACGCTTTTAGTAAATGGAAGAACGAAGCTAATTGTATTGAATTCAGGCAAAATAGTAATGTCATCACCGCGCTCCGCTCTAATTTTATTTAACGCCTTAATTAAATAAAAACTAAGATGCTGTCTAGTTAATGCTCTCTGTTTTTTTTGTAATTGTACAAGTCTTTTATCTCGTGGGGCATCAATCTTGGCATCTTGTTCTCTTGTAAATTCCTTATATACGTCTTTATAAGTTATAAATTCAAATACTTTAAATTCTATACTAAATCTATGTTTAGAAAGATGCGATTGTATTAATGGTAGTGCTTTAAAGTCTGATAGATTTTCTACATAATTTGTAAGAACAACTTTTGAAAGTGCATTATTTTTTGGTTCACTAACTTCATAATAAAAGTCCCTTAAGTTAGCTTTACTTTGCAAATATGTTGTTGGCGTTTCAAATGTTGGTGTTTCTGTTGGTGGTTCAAATGTTGGTGTTTCTGTTAGTATTTCTCTTAGTGTTTTTCGGGGCCGTGAAGTTAAGTCATTAAGCCTTGCTATAATTTGTTCTGTGCTTATGTTCGTATTAGTACTTACTCTTACTTCTTCTGGGTTAATTTGCTTAACACTTCGTCGAAGAGCAGTGTCTAATGGAACAAGTCTTACTACTTCTGGGGTAATTTGCTTAACATTTTGTGGAAGAATTGTGTCTGATGTTACAAGTCTTACACTAGTTGATGGAAGAGTAGTGATTGGTGTTACAAGTCTTATGCTAGTTGATTCTGGATTGTCAGGATTCGCTAGTTGTTTTGCGTGGTTATATGACCTCTTATAATCATATATTAATGTTTGTAAATCCCTTTCAACCAAACATGAAAATATATAAATTTTTATTACACAATTGGGTTCATAATATTTATTACAGTGTGCTTTAATAACTGTTACAGCTTCGCTCAATAAAATTGGACCACATTTACTAGTATTACTATTAGGATCATAGTTATAACCTCTTAATTGCTCTTTGTAATAGGGACTATATTTCGTCTCACAATCATAGCTTAAATAAAAACTATTAGAAACAATTGAACTACATGCACAATTTTTTGTATTTTTAGCATCAATATTATAAATTATTTCTTTTTTTCGTGAACCAGTAGTTCTAAGTGCTTCTGGAATACAATGTGTTATACCTGTGTAAAAATGTGCTGGAGTATTACTATCGGGTGTAAAAAATAGTTCAGGAAATTTATTAATTTCTCCATCTTTATGACTAAACTTAAAAGCAGGACTGAGAGACTGTTGTAGTTCATCTTTATAATTTTTACATACAAAATCCGACTCTGTTTTATACATAGGAATGCACTTTCCTAAAGTATCATGTGTATATAGTTCAACATTTTCTGGTATATTAATAGCAAAATATTTTTTTGTTGGTGGAGTACCTAAGATAGATGTGAGCATATTTCCATGTGCGGCAATAACATATGTTGCTGTTGATTCTTCAGATTTTTGAGATTTTGGAGATTTTGGACTTTTTTCCATATTATATTATTATGTTATAATAATAAAATATTTTATTATTTTTATACTACTTTTTTGTGTGTTTTTTGCTCTTAAGATTATGTGTAAATCTTCTTATGTGATTAGTTTTTTTTGGTTTTTTGTATATTTTGCGCAATGTTTTTTTACCACTACGACCCTGTCCTAATTTTTTTGCTTTTTCTAGTGCTATTAATCTTAATAATTGTGTATATATTATTTCATCTATATTAGCTGGAAGATGCTCACTTGTTGTTGTAATATTAAATGGCAGTGCTAAGTTGATTTCATTAGTCTTAGGTAAAATATCAAGTTCATTAGAAGTAATAACACCATCATCATGTTTTACATTAAATCTTTGTAATGCTGTTAGTAATTGGCTATTCAACTTTTTTTTGCTGAGTCCTCTATGTTTTTGTTCTCCTTTTTTTTCTCTTTCTTGAATTGTTCCAGTAAGTTTATCATCATAAATACCATTAAATTCTATGAATGCACCTTTAAATGTTTTAATGTTAAATACTTTAGCATTATACATAAATATGTGAGTATCATATTGAAATTTAGTTAATAGAGTACCTTTAAAGTCACTTAAACTTGCTACAACATTTTGTTTGTTAACTTTAGCAAATGTATTATGGTTCATGGCTTCATAATAATGTTCCATTCTACCAATGTTTTTCTTCTTTTCTTTAGTATCTTCTGTTTTACTACTATCTAATAGTGAAGCCATAATCGAGGCAAGATTATTTGGTCTTGGAGGAGGAGGAACATTAGCTTGTGTTGGAGGCAGTTCGGCGAAACAAAACTGTGGGCTATTTAAGACTAAACACGCTTTTTGACTAGTTTCTTCTGTGCTAATAAATTTTGGCATAAGTTCTTCAGTGCTATATAATTTTGGGCTGCCTTGCCTAACTAATTCCTCAGCAATATTATATGATTCTGTAAAACCTCTAACTAAGGTTAGTAAATTTTCTTCTTCCAAACACGCTATTATATAAATCTGTATTACACAATTCGACTTATAATATTTATTACAATGTGTTTGAATAACTTCTAAAGCTTCGCTCAGCAAAATTGGACCACATTTATTAATATTATATTTAGTAGCTGGGCTATATTTGTAACTTCTTAAGATACTACCTTGTGGTTGAATAACTCCTAAATCTTCATTAATATTAGTAGCTGGATTATATTTGTAACCTCTTAATTGTTCTTTATAATAGTTGCTGTATTTTTTATCACAATCATAGGCTTTTGCTTGTTCCTTCAACAATATTGAACTACATTCACAGTTTTTTGTATTTTTAGCACTAATATTATATATAACTTCTTTTCCTAGTGAATCGGTTTTTCTAAGTGCTTCTGGAATACAATGTAATATACCCGTATAAAATCCTACTGGAAAATTACGTTCGGGTGTTAAAAGTAGTTCAGGAAATTTGTTTGCTTCTCCATCTTGATGACTAAACTTAAAAGTAGGATTAATAGATTTTCTTAGTGTTAATTTATGTTTATCTGGATGTGTATTACATAAAAAATCTGCCTCTGCTTCATAAGCAGCTAGACAATTACCTAAATTAGCAAATGTATATAGTTCCACATTTTTTGGTATATTAATAGCATGATACTTTTTTGTTAGTGAAGAAAACAACCTATCATTATCTTTGAACCAACTTGTAAGCATAACTCCGTGCGCATTAATAATGTATGTTGCTGTTGATTCTTCAGATTTTGGAGATTGCTCCATATTATATTATTATGTTATAATAATAAAATATTATTATTTTTTATTTT
>Ga0049082_10000267_pt1 | contig 14025 bp, 16 predicted proteins | sample GreLakmeHU45MSRF_FD_66718 | JGI IMG/M metagenome (GOLD analysis project Ga0049082, IMG submission 66718) | Freshwater lentic microbial communities from great Laurentian Lakes, MI, USA - Great Lakes metaG HU45MSRF | ecosystem: Environmental > Aquatic > Freshwater > Lake | place: Great Lakes... | reverse complement strand
ATAAAAATCTTCGCGAGAATAGATTATTATTATTATCCAGAATTCGTCTTTTATTCTCTAAAGTTGGTGATTTATCAAAAATTAATCTTATCTAAAATTAAATTTCAAATTCTGTTCTAAAAATTATATCATGAATTATTTAATTGCTTTTCTAGCTAATTGATCGGCTAATTCGTTATAGTGATTTCCAGAATGACCTTTAACCCAATGCCATGATATTTTATGTTTTTGACATTCAATATCCAGCTCTTGCCAAAGATCGCTATTCTTAACTGGTTTTCGATCTGCAGTTCGCCAGCCATTTTTTTTCCATGAAATAATCCATTTGGTGATTCCATCCATTACATATTTTGAATCAGTATAAATATCAACCGGAAGTGTTTTTTTAACATTTTTTAAAGACTCGATAACTGCAGTTAATTCCATGCGATTATTTGTGGTATCTTTATTTGCTCCACTAATTTCTTTTTTATGATCTTTGTAAAGCAAGACTGCTCCCCATCCACCTTTTCCGGGATTTCCAGAACATGCTCCATCAGTATAAATTTTAATAATTTCAGTTATATTTTCCATAAGTTTGTGGAGATAGATTTGTAAATTTATGATAATTTTTTTGATGTTTTAACTGCCTGTGAAATTGCATTTTGCAGTAATTTATGTAGTGAGTTATTTTTAGTTAAACGGTCAATGGCCGATGCGGTTGTTCCTTTTGGACTTGTAACCTTGTCACGTAAATTTTTAAAATTATTTGAGCCATTGAGAGATAATGCACTGCCGTAAATAAGTTTTTGAACGAGATTAATTGCCAAATTATTTTCAATTTTTTGAGTAGTGGCAATATTTACTAAAATTTCTGCGATAAGAAAGATATAGGCTGGGCCAGATGCAAAAATTGCCGTAAAAATATGAAATGATTTTTCATCACTAATTGCAAAATATATGGCAAAATTTTTAAAAAGATTTTGAAAAAAACGATCTTCATTTATAGAAATTGTTTTGGAGTTATAATATGGGATTATGCCTTGATCTTCATGGATCAAAATATTTGGCATTATACGAATAATTTTTGTTTTTTTAGAAAATATTTTTAGAAAAAAATTAATTTTTTTACCAGCTAAAGTTGAAACAAAAATAGTATCTTCATCAAATATTTTTGTTTGAGATAATTCCTTTAAAATTATCTCAGAATTTTGGGGTTTAATGCAGATAAAAATAATATCAGCTTTATAATTATTCGGTAATTGTGAAAAATTTTGATGATATGAAATTCCTTGAATTTGATTATTCAAGCTAGGTTTAACAACTCGAATTTGTTGATGTGAAAAAGAATTGTTGGCAATAAATTTACCAAGCAAAATAGATCCCATATTTCCGCAACCTATAAATAAGACATTGTTAAACATATTTGAAAGTAATTATTTTATTAATTGTTGTAGAAAAAAAATTATTTTAATTTATTTAATTTAAAATAAACAATAAATAACAAGATTACGCTTTTCTTGAAGCAATACCCTGTTTGATTTCTGCAATAGCCTTGGCTGGATTTAAACCTTTCGGACAGGATTGAGCGCAATTCATAATTGTATGACAACGATAAAGCTTGAATGGATCTTCTAATTCATCAAGTCTCTGAGCGCTTGCCTCATCTCGTGAATCAACAATCCAGCGTTGTGCTTGTAGCAATATAGCTGGACCAAGATATTTATCACTATTCCACCAATAGCTAGGACATGAAGTTGAGCAACAAGCGCATAAAATACATTCGTAGAGTCCATCAAGTTTTTCTCTTTCTTCGGGAGTTTGGATACGTTCTTTGTGAAGGTTGCTTGGTTCTTCAGCTTGAAGCCATGGCTTTATTGACTTATATTGTTCATAAAAATGAGTCATGTCTGCAACTAAATCCTTAATAACTGGCATATGTGGGAGTGGATAAATCTTAATATTCTCTGATTTATCACAATCATTAATCGCTTTGGTGCAAGCTAATGTGTTTGATCCATCTATATTCATTGCGCATGATCCACAAATTCCTTCGCGACATGATCTGCGAAAAGTTAAGGTGGAATCTTGGTGTGATTTCATTTTAATTAACGCATCAAGAACCATTGGCCCGCAGTCATTTAAATCAATTTCAAACTTATCAATATGGGGATTTTTTTTATCAATATCCTCAGGATCATAACGATATACTTCAAATATACGAATATTTTTATCGTGCTTTTTACCAGTAATTTTTTCGTTTGAGTTGACTTTATGAGTCCTGCCAATTTTATTATCAATTTTGGAATTTTTTGGTAAAGTAAATTCTGCCATATTTTTTAAATTAAATTTTTAATTTTCGCTATAAATCTTGAAACTAATTATGTAACCATTATTCGCGGAAATCTTTTCTTGTGAAATTTTAATTATTGAATTTTCAATTTTATAACTAAGTGATTTACCATTATTTATGGCATCCTTAATTTGTTGATTTATTGGAATTCCTAATAATTTTTTGCTAATAATTTCTGAAATTTCTAATAATTTTTTTTGCATTAAGCGTGAGTAATTATGATCCTTTACCTCAGCTTTAATTTCGATATTTTTAACTTCTTGTTCATCGCCAGTTGCTTGATACGTAAAGTTAAGCGGAGCATCAATTTCTGAAATTGAAAGTTTATTTGCGCAACCCCATTGATTTTCATAGAGATCATTTTTTTTCCATGATAATTGGGTTTTTAAACCTTGCTCTTTAAGGAAATTGCATACTTGATTTGTCGAGATTTTTAGACTCGATGCTTCAGCTTCAAAGCTTAAAAAAAATAGTGAAATTATAATTCGTGATAATATGTTAAACTTTAACAAATTATATTGATAAAAAAATCTTTTCATAAATTTAAGGATAATTGATTATAAATAAAAAAAATTAATAAACACGTTTTTTAGGCGGAAATGATGAAACCGCATTGGTTAAAGGTTTTAAAATTACTTCTCGATAATCAACGCTGGTATTGGCATTTTCATCACACCACATGATAGTGTGTTTTAGCCAATTTTCATCATCGCGCTCTTTAAAATCATCACGAGCATGTGCACCACGACTTTCTTGTCGATTAAGAGCGCTAGCAATTGTAATAAATGCTTGAGATCTTAAATTATCAAGTTCCAAAGCTTCAACTAAATCACTATTCCATACTAATCCACGATCAGAAATTTTAAGATCGGCAAAATTTTTATAAATATCGAGCATTTTTTCAAAACCTGTTTCAAGAGTTTTTTGAGTTCTAAAAACTGCTGCATGAGTTTGCATGCAATTTTGCATTTCGCTGCGAAGATGGGCTGTGGTTTTATGACCATTGGCATTACGAATTTTATCCAATCTAGCAATTGATTCTTCGCCAGCATTATCTTCGAATTTTTGATGTTTAGTATTTTGTTTTACTAATTCAGTAGCGCGTTGTGCAGCGGCTCTTCCAAAAACAACTAGATCTAGTAGTGAATTAGAGCCAAGACGATTAGCACCATGGACTGAAACGCATCCAGCTTCGCCAATTGCCATTAATCCTGGCACTATTTCGGTCTTACCATTTTTGACATTAAGCACTTCGGCCTTGTAATTTGTCGGAATTCCACCCATATTATAGTGAACAGTTGGCAGAACTGGAATCGGTTTTTTAGTTACATCAACACCAGCAAAAATTTTTGCTGTTTCAGAAATTCCCGGTAATCTTTCATGGAGAACTTTTGGATCAAGATGATTTAAATGAAGATAAATGTGATCTTTGTTTGGACCAACTCCTCGTCCTTCCATAATTTCCATAGTCATAGCTCGCGAAACAACATCGCGACTTGCTAAATCTTTGGCATTTGGAGCGTAGCGCTCCATAAATCTTTCGCCTTGTGAATTTACTAAATATCCACCTTCACCACGTGCTCCTTCAGTAATTAAACATCCCGAACCATAAACACCAGTTGGATGAAATTGAACAAATTCCATATCTTGCAATGGAAGACCAGCACGAACAACCATTCCACTGCCATCACCAGTACAAGTATGAGCGGAAGTTGCTGAAAAATATGCTCGACCATAACCACCGGTTGCTAAGACCACTAAATGAGCTTTGAAACGATGAATCGTTCCATCGACCAAGGATAGAGCGATTACTCCACGACAAATGCCATTTTCCATTATTAAATCTAAAGCAAAATATTCGATAAAAAATTGCGCTTGGTATTTTAGTGATTGTTGGTAAAGTGTATGTAAAATTGCATGACCCGTTCGATCAGCTGCAGCACAGGTTCTTTGTGCTGGTCCACCATCACCATAATTTTTGGTCATTCCACCAAAGGGACGTTGATAAATTTTTCCTTCCTTAGTTCTTGAAAATGGTACTCCGTAATGTTCAAGTTCAATTATTGCATCAGGTGCTTGTGAGCACATATATTCGATTGCATCTTGGTCACCTAACCAATCGGAACCTTTGATAGTGTCAAACATATGCCATCGCCAATCATCCTCGCCCATATTTCCAAGGGCCGCTGAAATGCCACCTTGCGCAGCAACCGTGTGTGAACGAGTTGGGAATACTTTTGAAATACAAGCAGTGTTTAAACCTTTTTGTGCCATACCAAAAGTTGCGCGGAGACCAGCGCCTCCAGCACCAACAACCACAACATCAAACTCATGATCGATAATTGCATAATTGCCAATTTTTGTTTGCTGCATTTTGAAAAAAATTAAGTTATATTTATAAAAAAATTTATATTTTTAGCTAAGTAAATGTAAGCGAAGTATTGCAATTACTGAAGCAACTGCTGTTAATATTGAAGTAAAATTAACAAGCATTATGTAAAAATAAATTTTAAAACTATTGGTAATGTAATCTTCAATGATAACTCTCATTCCAAGAGAGCCATGATATAGTGAAGTAGTAATCAATAAAATTCCCATTACTGCATTAAAAGGATAAGCAAAAAATACTGGAAGGTAACCTTGCGGATCTTGTAAGATTTCAACGAAGGATAATGTTAACCAAATCGTCAAAGGGATGAGTGCAATTGCTGAAAAGCGTTGCATTAGCCAATGGCTTGATCCAGATTTTGTCGATGGGGCAATTTTTATTTTATTCATAAAAAATTAAAATAATTTTAAGTATACAACTGATGAAATTGAAATAATGGTTAGAGCTAATGCGCTAATAATTACAATGATGGCATTACGATTTGCAATTTTTAAATCAAACCCCTTGCCCATATCCCAAAATAAGTGACGAATGCCATTACAGAAATGATAATATAATGAGAAAGTTATGGCTATTGCTGCAAGAGTAAAAATACTGCGCATAACCGTCATCATTAGACAATCACATGTTTCAGTTTCACCGACATTAATTTTAGTGCTGTAAAAAACAATGAACCAAGCAATAAGAATTACTGAAAAATAAAGTGCAACTCCAGAAAGTCGATGAAATATTGAGGTAAGAGATGAAATGTTCCAGCGGTAAATTTGAATATGTGGGGATGTTGGACGATTCGATTTCAAACCGGTTTGTTCTTTTTTTTTCTTAATCATTTTCTTTAAAAAATTGTTTGAAAATATTTTTGTACTTTAAAATATTGTTTTAATCATTACAACATTTTTTTATAATAATTTGATATTTTAAAATTAAATTATACATTACAAAAAAAATATGGCTATAATGAAAAAAATGACAGAATTAAATTTAAAAAAAATAGCTTTTGGCATTGGTTCTAATCTTGGTAGAAGAGAGGAAAATATTAAAATCGCAATTACAAAATTGCAAAATGCCCTACTTCTAGGTGATGTTAAAATTTCAAACTTTTATGCTAATATGGCATTATTACCGCCTAATGCCAATGAGTCATGGAATTTAGAATTTTTAAATATTGCGGTTATTGCTAAATTCGACAGAGAAAAATTTCCTCCATTTTTAATTTTAAAAATTATTAAAACCATTGAAAATGAAATAGGCAGAAGGGATTCTCCGAGATGGTCTCCTCGTGAAATTGATATTGATATTTTGGCGATTTCAGATGAAGAAATTATTGATGAAAATGATTTACAAATCCCTCATAAAGGTCTTTTTTTGCGCGATTTTTTTTACAAAACTTTCGGTGAAATTGATCAAGAGTGGCTGAGAAGTATTAGGAATAATTTATGATATTTCCTAAATAATTTTTTTTGATTTACCCTTGTTTTATTTTTTTTAAATACTATCTAAAAAATAGCTTAAAATTTACTAAATTTAATCATCATAAATTATGAATCTCGACAAATATACTCAAAAAGCGCAAGCAATATTATCAAGTGCCCAAACCTTGGCATTGGCGATGTCCCATCAAAAGTTAAATTGTCAACATTTGCTAAATGGAATTGTTGAAGATGATGATAATCTTGGTCATAAAATTGTCCAATTAAGCGATGGTAATTTTGAAATTTTGAAAGCGGAAGTTAAAAATTCTCTTAATCAAATTCCCAAAGTAGAGGGAAGTGGAGCAGGTGGATTATCTCTATCTTCAGATCTTGCTAGAGTAATGATGTTAGCAGAAAAAATAGCGCAACAAAATTCCGATCAATTCATTACTGCTGAAATTTTACTCCAAGCAATTTTGGAAGATGATAATAATGAAGGAGCAAAATGCTTAAAAATTTCTGGAGTTACTATAAAAGCACTTCGACAAGCGATTAAAACTATTCGTGCTGGTAAAAAAGCTGATTCCCAAACTGCTGAAGGAACTTATCAAGCGCTTGAAAAATATGCGCAAGATTTAACAAAAAAAGCCCGTGAAGGCAAGATTGATCCGGTTATTGGCAGAGATGAGGAAATTCGTAGAACTATGCAAGTACTGTCGCGAAGAACTAAAAATAATCCTGTATTAATCGGACAACCTGGAGTTGGAAAAACTGCAATAGTTGAGGGTTTAGCACAAAGAATTGTTAATGGCGATGTTCCTGAAAGTTTAAAGGATAAGAGGATTATGGCTCTTGACATGGGGCAATTGATTGCCGGAGCAAAATTTCGTGGAGAATTTGAGGAAAGATTAAAGGCAGTTTTAAATGAAATCGAAAATAATTCGGGAGTAATTTTATTTATTGATGAATTGCATTTATTGGTTGGAGCTGGGAAAGCCGAAGGTTCGATGGATGCCTCAAATCTTCTAAAGCCAGCATTAGCTCGCGGAACTCTTCATTGCGTTGGCGCAACAACGCTTGATGAATATCGCATGCATATTGAAAAAGATGCTGCTCTCGCTAGAAGATTCCAAGCGGTTTATACTGAGGAACCTTCTGTTGAAGATGCAATTTCAATTTTACGAGGAATTAAAGAAAAATATGAAGTTCATCATGGAATTAAAATAAAAGATTCGGCATTAGTATCTGCTGTTATTTTATCACATCGCTATATAACTGATCGCTTCCTTCCTGATAAGGCTATTGATTTAATAGATGAGGCAGCCAGTTCACTTAAAATTGAGCTAGATTCAAAACCAACTGAATTAGATGAGATGGATCGCAAAATTATTCAACTTAAAATTGAATCCGAGGCATTAAAAAAGGAAACAGATCAAGCTTCCAAAGATCGTTTAAAAAAAATTAGTGATGAATTATTAAATCTAGAAAAAAAATCTAGCGATCTTACTTTTTTATGGAGTACACAAAAAAATAAACGCCTAAAAATTAATGAAATAAAAAGTAAAATTGAATTATCAAAATTCGAATTAGAAAAAGCTCAAAGAGAAGGTAATCTTGCCAAGGCAGGAGAAATTTCCTATGGTAAAATTCCCGAACTACAACAAGAGTTAATAAGTCTAGAAGAATTGGTAAAGGGAGATGATCTAATGCCTGAAGCAGTAAGCGAAGATGATATTGCAGAAATTATTGCAAAAATTACTGGCATTCCAGTTGATAGAATTTTATCAGGAGAAAAGGAAAAGCTATTAAAAATGGAAGAGTTAATGACCCAACGCGTTGTTGGACAAAGTCAAGCGTTGATTGCCATATCAAATGCTGTTAGACGTTCTCGAGCTGGTTTACAAGACGCAAGAAGACCAATCGGATCTTTTTTATTTTTAGGTCCAACTGGAGTTGGAAAGACTGAGGTTTCAAAAGCATTAGCAGAATTTATTTTTGATGATGAGGGTGCAATGCTTAGAATTGACATGAGTGAATTTATGGAAAAACATGCAGTTGCACGATTGATTGGCGCACCTCCAGGATATGTTGGATTTGAGAAGGGTGGAGTTCTTACAGAGGCGGTTCGTCGTCGACCTTATCAAGTAATATTATTTGACGAAGTTGAAAAAGCGCATCACGATGTTTTTAATATTTTGCTCCAAGTGCTAGATGATGGAAGGCTAACTGATTCGCATGGCAGAGTAGTTGATTTTACAAATTCATTAATAATTCTAACATCTAATCTTGGGTCGCAATATACTAATCAAGCTGATGTTGAAGATGAGGATGAGTTATCAAAATATAAAATAATTGAAGATGTAAATAGCAAGGTAATGGAAGAAGTTAGAGGACATTTTCGTCCAGAATTTTTAAACCGCTTAGATGAGATTATTATTTTTAATAAACTTTCGCGAAGTGATATGGATTTAATTGTAAAAATACAATTTTCGCGATTAGCTAAAAGATTGCAGTTGCGTAATATTGTAATTACCCTAGAAGATAGCGCTAATCATTATCTGGCAAATAAGAGTTATGACTCGCAATATGGAGCGCGTCCTTTAAAAAGAGTAATTCAAAGAGAGATTGAAAATATCTTGGCAGAAAAAATTTTACGTGGTGAAATTAAGGATGGACAAAAAATTATAGTAAAGTTTAAAAATGAAAAACTTAATTTTGTGGAGTTTTAACTATGAAAATACCTAAAGTTTTGGTAATTGCTGGATCTGATTCATGCGGTGGAGCTGGACTTCAAGCCGATCTTAAAGTGATTGCATTGCATAATGTTTATGCTGGAGGCGTATTATCATGTTTGACGGCGCAAAATACTCAAAGGGTTTTTGCAATTCATGAAATTCCCTCGGAATTTTTACGTCAACAAATATCAGCAGTTCTTGAAGATATCGATTTCGACGTAGTAAAAATTGGCATGCTTGCAAGTCAAGAAATCATTGAAGTAATCGTTGATGAGCTATTTAAAAAAACCAATAATATTCCAATAATTTTAGATCCAGTTATGGTTGCAACATCTGGTGACGTTTTACTAAAAAATAATGCCATTGAAGCATTAAAAAATAAATTGTTAAAGCGATCATTTCTGGTAACTCCCAATATTGATGAAGCACAAATTTTAAGCGAAATGAAGATTAATAATTTGGATGATATGTATGAATCAGCTAAGATAATCAAGTCTTTAGGAGTGAAAGCAGTTTTAATTAAAGGTGGACATCTTAATTTTGCAGATAATAAAATTCATAATCTTTTGCTCGACGAAGAAAATAAAATTCATATAATTAGCAATGAAAAAATTGCTGTCGAAAAAATCCATGGTAGTGGTTGCAGTCTTGCTAGTGCAATATCCGCTAATATTGCTAAAAAAATTAGTTTAGTTTTAGCCTGTCAAAAAGCCAATGAGTTTATATTTCGCGCTATAAAAAATTTTCAAAAAGTAGGGAAGGGTAGCAATGTATTGGGCTTGATAAATGAAAATCTTTTATAAAATAATAAATTAAAATATCTAATTAAAATAAAGTTAAACTTAACTATAGTTAATGTAAAATAATATTTTAATTAAGTTTGAATCAAAAAATTTATTTAAATTATAATTTTATCATTAATTTTGCAACGTCAAGCATTCTAACTGAAAATGCCCATTCATTATCATACCAAGAGCAGACTTTTACTAAATTATCGCCAATAACTTTCGTTTGCGTTGAATCAAAACATGAAGAATAGTTGCTATGATTAAAATCAATTGATACCAATGGTTCATCTATATATTGTAAAGCTCGTAACATATTCCCATGACGAGAATTATTAATAATTGAATTCACTTCCTCTATTGAGGTTTTGCGTTTGGCAATAAAATTTAAATCAACCATCGATACATTGGGAGTTGGGACGCGAATCGCAACACCATCAAGTTTACCTTTTAGTTCAGGCAATACTAGACCAATAGCTTTAGCTGCACCAGTTGATGTAGGAACCATTGACATAGCGCAAGCTCTTGCTCTGCGAAGATCTTTATGAGCATTATCAACGATATTTTGGTCATTAGTATATGCATGTATTGTAGTCATAAAACCTTTTTCAATGCCAATATTATCATTTAAAATTTTAGCAATTGGCGCAAGGCAATTAGTTGTACAAGACCCAATCGAGATTATGTGATCAGATTCATTTAGTTGATCATCATTAACCCCAAAAACAATTGTTTTGACATTATTTTCTTTGGCAGGCGCAGAAATTATTACTTTTTTGGCTCCAGCTTCAATATGCTGGCTAGCATCTGTAAGCGAGGTAAATGCACCCGTACATTCAAAAACAAGATCAATCTTCATTTCAGCCCATGGCAATTTTTTTGGGTCACGTTGATTGCATAATAAAATTTCTTTATCATTGATAAAAAGTTTATTATTATTTAGTTCAACTTTATGGTTAAATTTTCCATGGACAGAATCATAACGAAGAAGGTGTTGAAGGGTTTCCACAGGAGCTGATGAATTGATAGCAACGAGCTCTATATCATTAAAATTTTCTTCATAAATGGCACGCACAATTGCGCGTCCAATTCTTCCGGGTCCATTAACTGCAACTCTAATTGTCATAATATTATAAATTTAATGTTATTACTTTGATGCCTTGATATCGTAATAGCCAAGAGCATTTCTAAAATCTTCTAAGTTTATTTTAGCGGTGATTTCTTTTTGTTGTCCGCGAACATTAAAGCGTAAAAATAAAAAATCACCTGTTTTCATTTGTAAAAATAATAAATTTTTTTGCTGGTCATCTAGCGGTATTAGACCAAAATCTTTATTAGTTAGATTTTTAGAAAGTATAAGATCATTTTGATCAACACGGAATTTAACGAAGCTATTGGTAGTAATTTGCGGAATTACGATAAAAAATTGATTGGCATATTTGGCGACTGGTTGAAGAGTTATAACCGATGAATTGTCAAAAAATTTACTAGCAATTTTGCAATGTGAATAACTCATCATATCATCAATTTCGCAATAAACTTTCCATTCACCGAATGATTTTTCGTCATTTCGAACGTCAATTACCTCTGCAGTCGCTAAAGAGGTTAACGTTAGGATTAAAAGAAATTTTAAAAAAATTGTTTTCATAAATCGTAAATTAGCTATGCAACAAATTGATTATTGAATAGTTTTATTGGTATTTTTATAAGGATTGCTAAGCTTACTTGCTTTTGCTGAGTTTGTTTTTCCAGGATGAAATATACTAGTAATTTTGTTAAGTAATTTATCAGTATGATCATTCATTTCATCGAGAATATTTAATATTTGTTTAACATTACTTGGAGGATTTATAATTCCCTTGAGCTTATTATTATGCATAGTTATTTTGTATTTAAGGTTAGGTTATTTAATGAATTACTTTATTCGATATTTTTTTAAAAGATATCCAGTAACTTCATTTAATTCTTCAGTTGTTAATATTTTATCGTAAATTATCAATTCAGATAACATACCAAGAAACGGTCTTGCAAGATTAGTTGGCAAAAGGTTCCCAATAAAAATAGTAAGATTAGCAGAGGTTAGAGCTGGAACACTTGCGAGAGAATAAGCTGGATCTGTATACTCAACGCCATTAGAATAAAATTTTGCTTTATTGGTTTGATTATTTCTGATATATGCATAAATGTAATCTTTTTTATCATTTACAATTCCAACTGAATTTGCGTAATTATCATTTTCTGGTGATCCGCTCGAGGCTCTATGAAGAGCTCTCATTCTGCGATTAAGTCCAAGATAAGCTGCTACTGGTTGTTGAATTTCAAAATAAATTAGGCCAGCTTGAGAGAAATCGCCAATATTAATTATCCCTGATGAACTTGGATGAATTGTAGAGGCTTGAAAAACATAAAAAAAAGTATAATTAGCCCCGATCTTAAAATTATAAAGAAACATGTGAGAGTTATTGAAGATGATAGAAGGAAGGCCATTAATTCCTGATTCTGTATAAGTTGGTTGATAGGTTGGATTTGTTGAAACAAACTGATATTTATCAGAAGATAGTGGATTAATATTATTCCAAGCCGTAACTTTGTTGTCGGTAATAAGGGTGGTATCGAAACTTTTTTCTAATGAGGTTTCAAACCATACAACTAAATTTGGAATAGCTGGAACGACAGATGAAGCTGTCATGGATCTGGCTCCGGTTAATTTGATTTCTTTTAACAACCGAGAATAGTTAGTAAGTCCAGCAACTATGATTCCAATTATTAAAATAACCATTGATAATTCTATTAAGGAAAAAGCATTTTTTCTTAATGATTGTTTGAATGAGGCTGATTTCATTAATTATTATTAAATAAAAAAGGTAAAATTATTCATTTTAAAAATTTAAAATTAAACTTTTTATGTTAGAAAAAATATATTATTTTATAAATTAAATTACCATTTATGATTAAAGTGATTACTATATTTGCTTGTTTTGTGGTATATTTCCAAGTCTCTTTTTATGAGGTGATGATGGCTCTCTAAAATTAATCTTATTTATTAAATTTCTATTATGTTTTTGCATTTCGCAAAGAATACGAATCATTGGTTTGATAGAATTTATAGTTTCTGAATCTGCAATTTTATTAAGAGAATCACTCATAAAATTGATAGAAAGTAATTAAAGATTATATTTTACATTATTTTTTTTAAAAAGATAAGGATTTATCGTTTGAAATTAAACGATTATAAAAATTTTACCATAATGATTTTCGCTGATTTTACCATAATGATTTTCGCTGAATTGATAAAAAAACAAAAAATGAACTCATTCATTTTCAAAATTTAAAATTAAATTTTTCCACATCTCATATTTTTCAACCGGTAAATTTCGTAAAGGACTGCATAGTTCGAGAGCTTTTTTAACATTATCAATCATAGCTTTATATTCACTATTTAAGGGATTTAAATAACGTTTTTTATCAATCAAAGATTCAAACTTGGACTGAATGTAACCATCCTTAGAAATTTCTACCTCAACAATAAATTTTAAATTACTAACATTCTTAGACTGTTGAATAGCGTGATGGTAACACATTTTTAACTGCGATAAAATATTTAGTTTTTCACGTGATGATAAACCACTATTTTCAACTGTTTTTCCATTATTTTTTACCTCTTTGGGATTATTATCGTCTTGGTTTTCAGAAAGATTTTTATTTTTTTCTTCAATAATTTTTTCTTCTTTTTTTACGATATTCTTTTCATCAATTTTTTGTTGAGGATCTGGATTTGTTATTTTCTTAGGGTTAATTATATTTTGATGTTCACTTGAATTAACTTCATTAGAAGAAATTGTTTTTTTCTGCTCAATAAATTTTTCTATTTTTTTTTGCTGAACTATTTCTTGCTCTTTAGCAGTCTTTAGATCAGATAGCGTCGATTCAGAAATTAAATGTTCAAAACCAATGAATAATTCTTGATCGCTATTTTTATTTATTGATTTATTGGTAAAGCTATAGATTGCCAATAAAATTATAAGTGAATGAAGAAATATTGAGTAAAAATAATTTTTAATCATTTGGCGACGTCAGTTACTAAAACTATTTTGCTATATCCAGCAATTCCAATCAAACTGACTATGTCCATAACCTTTCCATAATCAAGAGACTTATCGGCTCTTACAAAAATTTTAGTTTCAAAATTACTGGAAGTTAATTTTAAAAGATTGGAGGCTAGCTGTCCAATTTTAATTGGATTTTCCTGTAAATATAGCGAACTATCAGATTTAATTGATATAGAAATTGGAATAATATTTTCACTGGTGGATTTAGAAGCTCCTTTTGGTAAATTAATTTTAACGCTACTTGTCATCATCGGCGCTGCAAC
>Ga0049082_10000264_pt1 | contig 14058 bp, 10 predicted proteins | sample GreLakmeHU45MSRF_FD_66718 | JGI IMG/M metagenome (GOLD analysis project Ga0049082, IMG submission 66718) | Freshwater lentic microbial communities from great Laurentian Lakes, MI, USA - Great Lakes metaG HU45MSRF | ecosystem: Environmental > Aquatic > Freshwater > Lake | place: Great Lakes... | reverse complement strand
AATTGTTATTCAACTAATTCATCAATAATTGGTGGTGAATCAAATTTAATTATAACAAGTGGTCTTACTGCTAGTGATAATTTTGGTGGATATTATAATGTTTGTCTTGGCGGTAACTCAATTATTGGGGGTTTAACAAATAGTATCATTGACTCTGAAAACTCAGTTATTTTAGGCGGTACTGGTTTAACATTAGCCACTCAAAGTAACACTGTTTTAGTTCCTAACTTAAAAATAAATAATTTATCTTGTTGTAATGGTAATAATAAAATTTTAGTATCTGATGCTTATGGTAATATTAACTATAGAGAAGCTTCTTCATTGGGTGGAGGTGGTTCATTCTATTCTTGTGATAATACAATATGTGATAGTTCTGTTTCTAATATTATTGGTGGTTGTAATAATAGTATGACAGCTTCTAACTCATCTACTATTATTGGTGGACGTTATAATGAAATATGTTGTTCATCAGATTCTTCTATTATCGGAGGTAATTGTAATACAATTACCGAGGGTGTTGAAAGTTCTGGTATTTTTGTTGGTAGATGTAACTTAATTTGTGGTGATGGTGATTATAATTATTACTCAGCTATTATAGCTGGATGTTGTAACTTAATCTCAGATGGTAATGAAGGGTCTGTAATAGTAGGTGGTGGTCGTAACTGTATGTGTGATTATTCTTACTGTTCTATGATATCTGCTGGATGTTGTAATTATATATGTGATTCTGATAGATCGTCTATTATAGCAGGTCGTTGTGGTCAAGTTTATAACTCACAGGATTCAACAATTATGGGTGGATGTCACAACGTAATTGAAAACTCTGATAGAGCTACTGTTGTAGGTGGTGGTTGGAATTTAATTTGTTGCAACTCTGATAGATCAGGTATCTTTGCTGGATCTGCTCACCGTATTTGTAATTATTCTTGTCATTCTACAATTACTGGTGGTCATTGTAATCATATTTATAATAATAGTGAATGTTCTTCTATTTTAGGTGGATATTGTAATAGTATGACAGCTTCTAGCATATCTTCAATAATTGGTGGATGTTGTAACATAATGTCATGTACCGATGAAGGTACTATTATTGGTGGACACCGTAACTGTTTATCTTGTGTTGTAGGTTCTAGTATCATAGGTGGATATTGTAATACGATTGCTTGTTGTGCTGATGGTTCAGGTATTTTTGTTGGTAGATATAACACAATATGTGGTCAAAATCAATATTATTCAGCTATTGTTGGTGGTTCTTGTAACTTACTATCTAATAGTAATGAAAACTCTGTAATTGTAGGTGGTTGTTGTAATAGTATTACTGATTACTCTTGTGAATCGGTTATAATTGGTGGTTGTGGAAATCGTATTGCAAGTGATAACGAGGGAGTTATTATCTTAGGGGGATATGATAACTGTATTTGTAATGACTCTTGTTTATCTTCTATTATTGGTGGTTGTAATAATGGAATAAACTATTATTCTTGCAAATCATCTATTGTTGGTGGGTCTAATAATGAAATTTGTTGTGATTCAGATAAATCAACTATAATTGGTGGTTTTAATAACTGTATTTATGATTCTAATAATTCTGGAATAATTGGTGGTTACAACAATGAAGTTTGTAATTCAAATAGATCTGTTATTATTGGTGGTTCAAGTATGACTCTTGATAATGAAGATGATACAGTTTTTGTAAATCGTCTTAAAATTGACACTCTTGAAAATCAACCTGGTGATACTAGAATTGTTACCTCTGATGCTAATGGTAGAATTAGATATAGAACTGTTGCTGGTTTAGTTCCTGAATTTGGAGGTATTGTAGTTGGGGCTACTGAGTCAATGACTGGATTTTTGAATAGTATTTATAACTCAAATGTCGGATCGGTTGTCGGTGGTGCTTATAACAGTATGACATCATCAAATGCTGGTTCAATAATTGGTGGTGTATTTAATATAGTTTCTTGTTCGCCTGGATCAAGTATTATTGGCGGTCAGTGTAATATAATAACTTCCATCGGCTTTTGCGGTTCTTTAGTTTCATCAATTATTGGTGGATGTTGTAATCGTATTGAAGGTAATAATGAAGGAGTTATTATCTTAGGTGGTCAATGTAATGCTGTAGCCTATTGTTCTTGTAATTCTTCTGTAATTGGTGGATGTTATAACTTAATTATTTGTAGTGAATCATCTTCTATTATAGGAGGTGCATGTAATGGTATTTTTAATTGTGAGTATAATTCTATTATTGGCGGTCAGTGTAATCGAATTTGTGGTGAAACTGACCACTCATCAATTATTGGTGGTTGTGCTAACACAATTTATGGATATTCTGATGATTACGCATCAGTTATTGGTGGCGAATGTAATGAAATTAATTATAGTCAAGGTTCATCTATCTTGGGTGGTTATTGTAATAATCTAAACGAGTCAGAGTGTTCATCTATTGTTGGTGGGTCTAATAATGAAATTTGTTGTGATTCAGATAACTCAACTATAATTGGTGGATATAATAACTGTATTTGTGATTATTCTTGTCAATCGGCTATTGTTGGTGGTTGTGGAAATGTTATTGAAGGTAATAATGAAGGTTCTATTATCTTAGGTGGATATGATAACTGTATTTATAATAACTCTTGCTTTTCTTCTGTTATTGGAGGTGCATGTAATGGTATTGAAGGTAATAATGAAGGTTCTATTATCTTAGGTGGATATGATAACTGTATTTATAATAACTCTTGCTTTTCTTCTGTTATCGGAGGTTGTAATAATAGAATAGAATATTATTCTTGTCAATCAACTATTGTTGGTGGATATGATAATAGAATTTGTTGTGATTCAGAAAACTCAACTATTGTCGGTGGATATAACAATCAAATATGTTATGCTAATTGTTCAACAATTTTAGGTGGATATGATAATAGTATTTTTGGTGATGGTTGCAACACTAACCGCTCATCAATAGTTGGTGGTATTTATAATGTAATTTATGAGGGATCTAATGACTCAGCAATAATTGGTGGTTATAGTAATGATATTTGTTGTGAATCTTGTCACTCAACAATTATTGGTGGATGTGATAACATAATCGCTTGTTGTTCTATCAATTCATCTATTATAGGTGGTTATAACAATACAATGTGTTGTTCTTCAAACTCAGTTATATTAGGTGGTGAAGACTTATCTATTTGTGGAAGAGACAATACAGTATTCTTAAATGCTACTACAAACTTTAGACAAACTATTGAGACTTCGGGAAGTGGTACTGTATCAGGTTCAACATTCTCAATTAATTTTACAGATGGTGCTATTAAATACATTGGTAGTGCATCTAACGATTTCCAGGTTGATTTTGTGAATGTTCCATCAATACCAGATACAACAATAACTTATACTTTGATTATAAATCAAGATGTTACACCATATATGGTTACTGATGTGACTGTTAATACAGTTTCTCAAACTATTAAATGGGCTAATGCAACAGAACCTGAAGGCAATCCTAGTCAAATTGATATTGTAGGACTTATGTTTGTATTTGGCGGAACTGGTAGTATCATACAAACACTTGGACAAATGGGAACATTTGCATAATTAAAATTAAATTATATGATAGGAAAAGTATCTACATTTTCAGGACCAAGTGGTTTATTTCAAGGCACAAGTGCTACACCAAGTTTGGTGTTGTCACTTGATGTTAATAATGTATTAAGTTATCCAGGCACAGGAATAACTTGGTCAGATTTAACAATTTTTAATAATGATACGGTTTTCACTACAGTTAGTGGAAATCCAAACCCAACATACAGTATTAGTGGAGGTGGTAGTTTTCAATTTGGTGATGGTGATGATTCATTTGTTTTATCTGCTACATCTAATGGATTTCCACTTGGTGATTCACAATATACAATTGAAACTTGGATTAATCCTGATAACCTTTCACAACTCACTGCTTTAGTTGTATATGGAACACTTGGTGGAAATAGTGCAAATGCTATAGGTTTATCAAATTCTTCTATATTTGTTGATTGGATCGATAATAATTTATCTAGTCCAACACAATCTATGATTGCTGGTAATTGGTATTATTTATCATCAACATATAATGGCACAGATAGAAAAATTTACTTAAATGGAAGTTTGATTGCTTCTGATACTCCAGGTGTTACAAATTCTATTACAACTGGTGATACTTTTACAATTGGAAATTCCATGGGTATGCCATTTACAGGTAAAATATCAATTGTTAAACTACATACTAAAGCTTTATCTGCTCCTAAATTACTTTCTAATTTTAATTCTTTAAAAAATAGATTTGGATATACTTTTGGTAGTATGACTTTTAATGACACCGACGCCTATTTAATAAGCACATCAAATGATTATGTATTAGGCACAAATGATTTTACAGTTGAAACTTTCTTTAGAGCAGCAACATCAAGTCACAATTATGCTGGTATTATTTCACAAAGACAAGTTGGTAACAATAATATATCTATAAATCTTCTATCGGCAGATACTTCGGAACCTTTAATTGAATTTTCTTCAGCAGGCGGACTATCAACATATACTGCTAGTAATGATGAATGGTATCATGTTGCTATATCAAGAACTGGTGGTACTTCAAGTTACTTTATTAATGGTAATTTAGTTAATGAGGTTGTTGATACTACAGATTATACACCTAGTGATTTAGTTGTCGGTAGGTATTATACAGAATTTAGTGATTACTACTTTAACGGTTTAATTAGTAATGTAAGAGTAATAAATGGAACAGGTTTATATACCGGAACTTTTAGTATTCCAGACGTTCAACTAAGTGGGACCGAATCAAATACTAAGTTGTTAATTGCTTCTCAGGAGATGAATCCAACTGCGGATTTAACTGGACTACAAAGTGTAACAGCTTCTAATATTGGATGGACAAGTAGTTTACCTTCTATTACTCTTTATGTAACCGAAAATTTACAGTTTTATGTTGATGCTGGATTAACAGAATCATATTCTGGAACTGGAACAACTTGGTATGATATTTCAGGAAATTCAAGAAACTTAACAATGGATAGTTTATCATATAGTTCTAATAATGGTGGATATATTATTTTTGATGGATCTCATACTGCTGATTCTGTAGCAACATATTCTATTAATTTTAGCAATGGATTTACTGTTGAGTCTGTTGCTAAGTTCTCAGGATCTGGATTAGAAGGATTATTTGCTTTTAATGGTGGTGGAGATTTTATGAATTTACAAGCTCAAAACGGTGCTAATGTTAGATGGGAAATAGAGTCGGGACAATCTTTTACATCAACTGATACGTTATCCTCAAATACTTGGTATCATTTTACTTGTGTTTATGAAGGTGATTCTAATAATACCTCAGGAACTGCTAGAATTTATATAAATGGAGTTGAGAATAACACAGCAAGTCTCAATGGTAATAGAGCAGGTCAAAGCCAAACATCAAATTTTGTATTAGGATTATGGGATGGTTATTTGACTGGTAATATTGCTTTATCTAGAATGTATAATAAGGTATTAACTCCTATTGAAGTTTTACAAAACTTTGATGCTACTAAAAGTAGATATGGTTTATAATTTTTAATATACATATGATTAAAAGATATTTAGAATTTATAAAAGAAGATTTAAATGGATTTAACTCATTTGGTAAATGGATTGAATCTCTTATAAATAATGATGTTAGAAACATAAACTAATATATGAAGTATTTAATATTGTTTGAATCTTTTGAGTCTAATATTTTGTCAAAAATGATCAATTTTTTGAATAAAAAAATTGATAATACTTCTAAACAAAAATTTGAGCATAAAATAAAAACATTAATTAGTCAATTTGATATTCCAATTGATAAAATAAATGATAAAGATATTAAATATCTTAATAAAAATCAAGCTATTAAATTAAGAAATATAGATAATATAGATAATAATAGAGGAATTTATTGTTTGAAATTTTGGTTTTCAATAGATGATGGATATTTAGGATTCACTGGTGTTGGTAATAGGAGTATGGATTTTAAATCTTATATCAATAATAACAAAAAACGAGGAGATTATCTAGACAATGATGAACTACAATATATAAAAAATGAATTGAATATTAAAACCGGTAAACTAGTATTAGTTAAAAACTATAATGATTTAACACACAAACAATTAGTAATAGGTATTTTTTCTGATAGTGAAGATAATATTGCAAAATTAGGTTTAGCTAAAATATGGAGAGATAGATATAATAAGCTAAATGCTATTCAAAATGTTTCTGATGGTGGTATACCAAGTGAATATAGTATAAATGGTGAAAGTTGGACAGAATTGAGAGATAATGATAGTGAACCAAATGAATATGGTTATGTACCATTTTCATTATCTTGGTCTATGGGTACTGTTAATAATCCATCTTCAGACCATCATAAATTACATATTTACATACCATCGGAAGAACCTTTACACATTCATAATTATAAAATAGAAAAGAAAGAAGAAGAGAAACAAAGTCCTTTTGACTTCAATCTTCCATTAAATAGTGATTATAATTTAAGACAATGGGGTGATGCATCTTGGTCAATAGACGATTATAAAATGATAGAAAAATCGGATTTTTCAATTATTTTAATGATTGATGATATAATTAAATCTTTTGAAACTAAAGTCAGTGATGTAAGAAATAACAGATTAGAATCTAAAAAAGGAGCTACTAAATTAATAAATGATGATGATATAAAAAAAGCTAATATTGAAAGATATTTAACAGCAATGGTTAGTAAAATGGGTATTGAAAAAGATGTTAAAGAACTTAAAAATCTTCAAAAATTAGTAATAAAATCACTATGTGGTGATTTTATTTTTATTTCTATTTATAAAAACATGGGATTTAATAATTTGAATACAATATCTCATTATATCTATGAAATGATTAAATCTGACAATGATAGTGATAGAAGTTATCATTTAGCAAATATAACTCACAATTATAAATTATTAAATTCTTATTATTTAGAATTTAATGAAAAATTTGAAAATTCTCTTAAATTAATTAATGATTTTAATTTAGAGTCACTTAAAGAAATATTTAAAATATTTATGAGAATTGGTGAAAAAATTAAAAATTATTTACTTTCTCAAAATATTCAAACTATTGAAGATTTACAAATGGTTCAGGCTAAATTAAAATCTATTGCAAATTTGGTAAGTCAAAAGGCCTTTTTATTTTCATGTCGACCTATTAAAAATATTCTAAATGAATTTCAATTTAATAGTGATATTAAATATTATCTGAATGAAATTAATATTAATTTTGAAAATAATCTTATTTTAGAAGACATTGAAAAGACTAAACATATTGAAAGATATATCGATTCTTTATTTAGATAGTAAATCTAGATAGTAAATTTAGATAGTGAATCAATTTCTTTTTTACGTTCATCAATCTCATATATTAAGGAAAGACAATCTTTTTTAAGATTTTTTAATTCTTTTTCAGAATCTTTACTTCCAATCTTTTTTAAATCAGATTCAATTATTTCAATTTCTTTAGTAATTGAGAAACTAATTTTTTCCAAATCTTCAATTATATCTTTTTGAATGTCTGGGATTAACGACTTATAGTAAGGATTTTTATAAATAACTTCTCTATATTGATGTGGATCAAATCCTTTAACTAACAGAATAAGATGTTTAAGTATTTCTTCTTCTGTCAAAGACTTTTTTAAGTCTGCTAATATAGGTTTAATATCTTTTAGTTTACTAGACATTATTTTCTCTATTCATTTCTCTTTTTATATCTCTATCTTTAATAGTAGCTCTTTTATCGTACAGCTTTTTACCTTTAACAACACCAATTTTAACCTTTATTCGATTGTGTGATGTAAATATCTCAAGAGGAACTATAGTTGTTCCTTTATTCTGAAGTAATTTTTCAATTTTATCAATTTCTTTTCGATTAAGAAGTAACTTCTTATCTCTGTTTTCGTCATGCTTTTCAGCAATATGTGTCTGTTTATATCTGGCGACTTTCATATTCTTTAACCAAATTTCACCATTAATAATATAAGCAAAACAATCAACTATAGAAACATTACCTTCCCTAATTGACTTAACTTCAGCACCTAATAATATCAATCCTGCGTCGAAGTTCTCCAACACAAAGTATTCATAATATGCTTTTTTATTAGTTGTTATTTTCATAGTAAATTATTTATTATGATGTCATATTTTTTAATAAATAATTAATATACTTTATTAAGATAATTGTGATTCAATAAGATTAGTTAACTTTTCTTTAGTTGTAGATCCTACTGATTTTTCAACAATTTCACCATCTTTATATATAAGAATAGTTGGAATATTTCTAATACCTAATTTAACGGTTAGTTCCCGAGCAGTATCAGCATCTAATTTACCAACAGATAATTTGCCAAAATAATCTGTTGATATTTTTTCTATAATTGGTTCAATAACTTTACATGGAGTACACCATTCAGCTTTTATATCAACTAAAACTAATCCAGTTTTTGTAAAAGAGTTGTAATTTTCTTCATTTAATTCAGTAATGTATATCATAGTAATAATTTATTTATTTTATATTGTATATATTAGAAAAGTTTAAAACATCCAAATGTCTGGGTCAACCAAATTGTTTTTTTTATCAGTAATCTCTTCTAGATTTAGAATCTTACTAACTTTACCTTTTGTATCATTAATAATTTTCTTTCTTACAGAAAGTTCTAATAATAACATTGTTTGATCATCCAATATAATGTCTTTATCTACTTTAATATTTTCTAAAATAGAGATTGCTATAATAGGATCTTCTTTAAATTTATCTAAGAATTTTTTAATTATTTTAATTTGTTCTGATATTTTTAATCCTTTCAATTTTTCAATAGAACCAGGAGCATAATTACTAAATCTTTGTAATAAGTTCATATCTTCTTGACTTACTTCTTTATCAATATAATGAACATCATTAAAATAATAATATAATTTACTCCACATATCTTTTAGATTTTGTTCTTTATTATAAATATTTCTCATATAGAATAAAAAGTCAGTTGATTTAAATATTTTATTAAGATTATCATCCTCAAATATTTTTTTTGGTGATTCAAATTCTGAAAGAACTTCTGAACATTGTGGTATTAAATAATAAAGATTTACTTTTTCACCAGTTTTTCTTAATACAAAATCTTCGGTATCTAAATCTCTTGACATTTTAAAATATTTAGAAAGAATATCTTTGTGGTCTTTACACATTTCTAAATATCTTTCTTTAAATCTCAATTTAATTCTATCAACAAATCTATAAGAAAGAGCATACTGGAGTAACTTAAATTCAAATTCTTCTAACTTAGCATTCAATTCCTTACTCTTTTTAGCAATACGAACTGCTGTATGAGAAGGGGTCATTATATTTGAAATTTTCAACTCTCCAGTTTTTAAGAATTCTTCAAATTCTGAAGTCCAGTATAACTTGTCGTTGTCAATATCATATCCAATTCGTGTTGCATTAATATCAAATGATTTAATAATTAAAGATGGATCTGATGTGTTTGATTTATATCTAATAGTATTAAATATATCTTCTCTCTCAGACTCAACTATAGAATAGAAATCTTTAGTATAATTATTAAAATTCATACCAGTGTAGTTATCTTCATAATACTTTGTTTCTTTTTCTTGATAACTAAAAAGTGAATTTTTATCAGTATCTAATTCTTTTTCAATACCATCGAAAATAAAGATGTCAATATCATTAACCACGGCTTTATTATTTGAAACTAACTCCCAAACAATATTTGCGATGGATCCTCCAGCTAAAAATCCATGTAGAGGTAATCCCCACTCGGATTTAATCCTATCTATAGCCTGTCTTCCTAAAGATTCTATATTCATATTTTTAAATTAATAATTATTTTTTCATGGTAGTCAATCAGATGAAATATTACATTAACATTTCGTCTATATCATCAAACTCTTTCTTAGTCTCTCGAACTAAAATAGCTCTTCCATTTCGAATTTGTGATTTGACTGTTGATAGATTTAGATTAAGTTTATCAGATATATCTTTATAGGACATTCTTTTTAATTCACGCATTTCGATTACATCACGGTAAGGATTTTTTAGTTTCTGAATATGATTCTTCATAATAACTGCCTTCTTAGCATAAATATCATGCATGAAGTTATCATTTTCTTCTTCATGAATAAAGTCTTTCATTGTTGTTCCCTCATCATCAAATTCAATATCTAATGACATTGTTTTCTTTTCAGTTTTAAGATTTTGTAATGCTAAATTTTTTGCTATTGTAAATAACCAAGTCGAAAATTGAGATTTTTCTTTTTCATACTTCTCGATTTTATCAAAAGCCGCCATGAATGAATCTGTTGATATATCTTCTGCTTTTTGAGAGTCATTAGTAATTTTAGCTGTAAAATATACTAACTTTGGATAATACTTTGTATATAAGGAAGAGAAATCTTTACCCGTTCTTTCTCTAAATATTTTTTCTTGTTCACTAAATAAAATCGCCTTTGATTCCATATTTTGCCGTTTATTTTTTTGTTGAGAAGTCATTAATTCATTCTCAATAGTACTGCCTTTTTTTGCCATTAATGATAATTTCTTATCCGAATTATTTATATCATATATATCAAAAAAAGTTGTTTCTGTTTCAGTTATTTTTTCATTTTTTTCTAGCAAAAATTCTGATTGGTCTTGTGTCTTAGTCATAGGTATGGTTTTCGTTTTTTATTTATTTGTTTATTTTTTAGTCTAAAATCATGTTAATTTTTCTATTGCGAAATTCATCAAAGGTATTAAAATTATTTGTATTTATTTGACAAATTTTGCCCTTATTTTCATCATCGGAACATATCCAAACACTGACTCTTTTTATATCAGATATTGGTGAATATGACGCAGTTCTTATTTCATAGATTTTACCAACGGTTAATCTATTGTGATTTTCATCAGGTTCACCACCTAAATAATATAAAGTTCTTTCTTCTTTACTTTTTGATTGCATTTCAGAAATATATTTTATATGAGGTAATTTTATTTTATTAAAGTCCATTTTATATTTAGTTTAATAGTTTTTCTAATTGCTCGATAGTAATCACTTCAACACCCAACTCAATAGCTTTCTTTTCCTTAGAAGAACCACTACCAATCGCCTTCATTACAAGGTGAGTGGTTGTTTTTGATACACCAGAACCAATTTTCCCACCACGAGATTCAATATCGGATTCTAAGTCAATACGTCTTACTCCAGTGAATACAAATGACTTACCTTCAAGATCCGTACCAACTTTAACAGATTCGGCCTTTTCAACAATAGTTACAGGTAAGTCTTTAATGAAATCAAAGAAGATGTCATATGATTCAATATATGATTTAGCAGATACTTCAGCAAATCCTTCGATTGACATTATTTGGTCAACAGTTGGTTTAGTTGTGAATTCTTCTAAAAGAATTAATTTTTTAGAACCCAATCCTTTGAAGATACCAGTCGCATGTTGTAGTTTAGATAACTGAACACCACTAACAGACTTTTGAATAGAGTTGAAAACTATATCAGCTTTTCTCTTACCAAAACGGTCAATCTTCTCTAAATCCGAAGTTCTAAGAGTAAGAATATCTTTGATAGTTTTATAACCAGCTTCCCATAATTGAGTGATAACTCCTTCTGACACATTGTCAGCTTCTAAGATTTCAAAGAAAGCAACAATCTTTTTCAACTTTTGGTCGTCTGTTTCAGTTAAAGTGATTAACTCAATACCTGCCTCGTTCCAATCTACTTCAACGCCTTCGATTGTAGGTTGAACAAATTCAACTGGAGTAATAACATCAGCAATGATTGGAATAACCATTCCGGAGCGCTTTACGACTACTTTAGCACCTACACCAAGTCCTAAGTCTTTTACAAATCTTGCGTTGTTGCCAGTCACATTAGACACTGTAACTCCATCTAATTTAACAGGAGTGATGTGTAGAATTGGTTTTAATAAACCCTGTTTAGAGATATTCCAAGAGATTCCAATAACATCTGTTTCAGCAGATTGTTCAAAACTTGGATGTTTAAATGCTCGAGCCCAAACAGGATTGTTTGATGAAGTCTCACGACCTAATTTATTTTGTAAACTTAAATCATTAAGTTCGATGATTAAACCATCGATTTCAAATTCAGTTGAAAATTTGTGGAATAACTCAATAAGTAAACCTTCTGATAAATCAGCAAGTTCACATATATAATATTGTACTTTAATTTTTTGACCTTTATTAAGTTCGTTAAGAACTTCTTGTTTAGTGTCGAATATTGTATTACAAACGGCACCGTATTTAATATACTGACAATCTTTTAGAGACTCACTTACAGTTTTAGAATTTAACAAACCAGCAACTAAGTTACGAGGATTTGCAAAATCAGCCGAGAATTTATCAATAAAAACTTGTTTAGGAATCATTACTTCACCATAAGTAAATCTAAATGAATCTTCTTCTAAGTTTAAGTGATTTTGAATTAAAGAGTAATGTTCATTTGATTTTTGACCAAACTCACCATCACCTCTTGTGAATGCCTCGGATGTCATTTCATTAACACATAATGAAAGTCCATCATATTTAGGAGTTATGATAACCATTTCTTTTTTAGAAATACCTTTAAGACGAGACCAATCATCAACATCATTCATTGATTTAATTTTATTCATCGAAGCCATTTCAATAGGTAGTCTACCCTTACGAGTTTCATCAGCTATTTCAACACCTACTTTTGTAAGTAATTCATCATCTGGTGATAATAAAGATAATTCTTCAACTAGTTGGTCATAGTTAGTATCAGATATGATTGGTTGTCCCAATCTATAAGCATCATTCGCTTTAATAATTTGTTCTTTTAATTGTTCAATCATGATACAAAGATAGTTAATTTATTTTAAATAGAAAGATTTTCTAAATTTTTATTTCTGTAACAAATATATAAAACTATTTTATTAAAAACAAATATTAAAGAAATGAGTAAAATTTAATATATAAGAAAATCAATAGACCAAAAATGCCAATTCAAAGTTCATTTCCGACCGTAGCTGACCAGGTCATTTCTTCTAATAAGAATATTATAGAAATATTAGGTCAAATTAATACTTTAACTACTACAACAGACCAATCTATAAATATTAAAATTTTTGATGAAAATGGGGTTCTAAGAACATTTGCAGTTCCATCATTTAATTCATTAAAAGGTGAAATTGATAGATTAAATAATAATATTAATTCTCTTTATAGTATTGATGCTGGTGGTTCTCTGATTTCAACATCTAATCAAAACACATATAAAAAGATAATTACTGTAGACTTAAACAAAGAACCAAATGCCGTTGGAACGCTTGGTTCATTTACTAAGTTTAAAGCTTTGAATAATTGGTTTTTTGACGGACTTTTAAGTCCTATTATTTCTATTGAATTGGATTTAACTAATAGAATAGAAAATAATGTAAGAAAGATTCAATCTAGAAGATATATTACTGAATTTTCAAAAGATTCAACAGGAACTTTAACAAACTTAGGTCAATCAGCTCTTAATAGTTTTAATACTTTATTTAGAGGTAATTCATCTATTAATATAACGGATTTTGAAAATTGGCACAATACAACACCAGGTGTCTTGTATCCTAATAATCCTCAATTTGATGAACAAGTATTTGATTTAGAACCACATGATTTACTATATGATGGTCAATTCTCTGTTCTTAAAATACAAGAAGATAGAATTAATAGAAAACTTTTCTATGTTTTAAATTCTTTAACATATCTAATTAGATCAACTAATGAAACAGCTCAACTATCTATCGGAAGTGAACTTATAATTAATTCAGAACAAACATCAACAAGATATAGAGTAATTGAAGTTTCAACTTCTGAGTCCAATCCAAGAGTTAGACTTGAAAGAGTTGAAGGAGTTGAACCAATTGCTGTTGGAATCAACACACTTAAAATATATTCGCCTATTATTTATAGTAAAATAGTTAAAATTAGTGT
>Ga0049082_10000263_pt1 | contig 14062 bp, 27 predicted proteins | sample GreLakmeHU45MSRF_FD_66718 | JGI IMG/M metagenome (GOLD analysis project Ga0049082, IMG submission 66718) | Freshwater lentic microbial communities from great Laurentian Lakes, MI, USA - Great Lakes metaG HU45MSRF | ecosystem: Environmental > Aquatic > Freshwater > Lake | place: Great Lakes... | reverse complement strand
TGAACGAACGAGTTAGAGCGGGTCTCGGTCAATGAACTCAATGAACGATTCGTATCGTCTATGGCCCAGCTTGAAGCCCTCTGGAGCACCAGCTTTTCGATACGTCTTCTCTCTCGAGTTAACGATCCAACGCTTGTCTCCAATGGGATCTCTATGTCCACGCTTGACTGATATAACATTCTTTGTACCGGGCGTATGCTTCTTGCCTGTATGGTTAGAAGGCTGCCCAGATAAAGATTTTGATATTTTAGCTTTAGTGTCAGCAGACTGTCGAGTCCCTCTATGAGCACGAGCAATAGCACTCTTATGTAGACCTTTCATAGCTCTTTCGTTAACGAGTTCTGCTATGGCTTCTGATAATGATTGTTTGTGCATATAGTCTATTAACCTAATCTAATACGTATATGTTGATATTTATACGATTGGCAATATAAGATGCGGCCGGCATGGAGAAACGCAACATCTAATCGAGCCTATATCAGACAGGGTATTTATTAACGAAAACTAAGCGGATAGTTCAGACAGTACAGAGAACCAGGAGTTTATTATGTCTTTTTATTTTTATTTCATTTCATTTGTTCTAGGCCTATTATCGCTGGCATGCGCCTACCCGCCTGCCTTGGGACTCGGCATAGCATGCAGCCTGTTTGCTATAGCACTAGAGCAATAAGAAAGCGTTATAATAAGAACTTATTACCCGAGCGCGCAAGAGTAATAAGAAAGCGTTATAATAAGAACTAATTACTCTAGCGTGTTAGAGTAACACCTTTTTATTATAATAAGAAAGCTTTACCTTTGCGCGCTACAGCTCGCTATGCTATTTGCACAATTTGCATTATAACACACTTTGAATGACCCTATGACATATATGTTAACGGGTCTTTGCTTGACACTATTTGTAAAATGTGCTATAATAACAGCATGTTAAAAAACAAAATGGAGTTAAAATGAAAAATGAAATTTTTGCTGTTATCGCTGAACTTGAAACTATGCAAAGCAAAATTGCTGAGATCATGGAGAATGTAACAGACGAAAATGCTGAGCAGTTAGACGAGTTAGACGATGCAATTATGCAAATTGACAATGCAATTGCGCGCTTGCACGAAGCAGTTTGACCCTACAGCGCAAAGGGTCTTTGCTTGACACTATTTGTAAAATGTGCTATAATTGAGACATAATTTAAAAAGGAAACAAAATGAGTAAAAGTGCTTTAAACATTGTAGCAGAGATGCATCAGGAAATGGGCTCACCCGGGCTTATACGTTGTATAGAAGTATTGGGCGATACTTTTGAAGAACTTACAGCTGAGCAACAAACTGCGTATGAGGACCTTTACAGCGAACTTATGCAGTTTGTTGCTCAGCAAACAGAGTAACCCTACAGCGCAAAGGGTCTTTGCTTGACACTATTTGTAAAATGTGCTATAATAACAGCATGTTAAAACAAAATGGAGTTAAAATGCAAAAAGCAACAGCACAGCAAAAGCAACATATTGTCAATTTATTGTCAGACAATATAAAATTGTTAAATGTACAGACATTTGATTTTATTGCTATGCAAATTATCACTAATACATTTGCTAAAAATAGCAACCCCGTTGCATTGCACAATTTGATAATGACGCGCGACACAGATCTGCGCGAAGCAAACTCTAATGTTTTGGAATATTTAGAATCTAATAATTTAGTCCCCGAAGCGTTTTATGCATAATAAAAACTATTAGCAACAGTTTTTAATAGAAAATGACTATAATGACCCCGATCTGAAAAGGTAATAAAAAATAATTAACCTGGCATAACACTAGAACTATCTACTATAGACCCTACAGACCAAAGGGTCTTTGCTTTACAGTTTGGACAAACGGCGTTATAATAAAAGCATAGCAACAAAGGAACAGTAAAAATGGCAAAGCGCAAATTCGAGAAGCAAGAAATAAAATCAGTGTTAGAATGGTTTTCAGCCGCAACCTATCAGGAGCACGGTTCTCATAGTTTTGCTGCAGGCTATTTTGAATCGTTGATAGCGTCAATCTTGGTTGACGTACCCCGTCACAAGCAAATGGAAGTGATGATGCAAGTTTCTGAGCACGCACGCAAGGCCAAAATCGAACGAGCTGAAGCATCAGACATGGCCCGAATTGACCTTATGGCCTAAAGGGTTATAGGTTGACAGTTTGGACAAACGGCATTATAATCGAGACATAGCAACAAGGAGCAGATATGAGAAACCCATTTTTTATAGTAGCAATTGCGTGTGAGTACACGGGCAACCCGGTTGCAGCTACGATGCAAGTGTTTGCATGCCGTGTCGATGCGCACGAAGCAGTTCGTAGCATGGAGCGAGCAGACCCAGGCCAGATGGCGACAGTGTGGGTCGAACAACCCGTCGGTGGCTTCAGGGCAGTGGCAATGGTCGAAGACAACGCTGTGGTTTATTTCTGATAACCCTTCAGGGCAAAGGGTTATTGCTTGACCCCTTGTCCAAAATGTGCTATAATAGAGACATGAACAGCAAAAAGGAAACAGAAATGATAGATTACAGAGAGTTGCCCCCAGTGTCAAAGAACGAAGCACGTACTCAGCAAGAGGACGCAATGGCTCGATACTTAGCACAGGGTGGAATGGTCGAACAGCTCAAGGGTCGTAAAAACCCCAAGGGTCAGACAGCAAACGGCAAGAACAAGGGCGGCGGCAAGATCATGCATGACCCAACAGCGCGCTTTCCTAAGAAGGACTAAAATGGATAACTATTACGGCATGTTCTCGGATGAGGGCAACAAAGAAGTTGACACCATAGTACAGCGTGGTTTGAGTGAAAATCGATCATGGTTGGAAGTGTATCAAGATTTGTGCCGATTGGCAGACTCCAACAGAGACCGGTTTGGTGAGGCCACAGACACAGTGGTGCGCGATTATGCGTATGAAGCACTGGGTCGGTTCAACGAAAACTTCTACATAACCTGGTAGCCCAAAGGGTTATCGGTTGACAGGCCATTCAAAAGCACATATAATAAGCACTTAAACAGCAAAAGGAAACAAAATGATCAAGTTTTTAGTCGGTATGGTGTTTGGTTTAGTTATCGCAACAGTAGGCTTCTCAGGCGTTGCACAGATGATTACTAATACAGCAACAAATCTCGACAAAGGTGCAGAAGTTATCAAATCCGAAAGCATCAAGCTTGCTAAATAAGTTTGATAGTACCCCGGCAATTTGAACGGGTATTTGAACAAGATTTGACAAGTTGTTCAAAAGGCATTATAATAAGCACTTAAACAGAAACAAGGAACTAAAATGCAAGTAACAGTTAAGCACAACCCCAGCAAGAATCGCTTCGAGGGTTTTGTAGATGGCAAAATGGTATCACGCTCAAGACACGAGTCATATGTGCGCGATCAGCTTGCCAAGCTGGGTTTTGCTGCAGGTAGTGCTAGCAACGATGTTACTGAGAAGGCATCAGAGTTTGGCATCAACGAGCGATTTGCATTTGTAGAGCAAATGGTGACGATGTGTGCTAAAAAGACCATTGCATCAGTTATCATCACAGGCCAGGGTGGTCTCGGTAAGACGCACACAGTGTTGAAAGCGCTTAAGACCAATGGCATGGCAGACACTACAGATCTTGCAGCGTTCGAGATCGGTGCTCGCGTTAACAGTCCAAGAAGTTTCAAAGTGATCAAAGGCTTTAGTACAGCAAAAGGTCTCTATCGTACTCTCTTCGAGGGCAACGGTCAGACTCTGGTGTTCGACGACTGCGACAGTGTGTTGACAGATCCCACAGCGCTGAACTTGCTCAAAGGTGCGCTTGACTCATATGGTGACAGATGGATCAGCTGGAACGCAGACATGCGCGATGAAGACTTGCCCCGTAGCTTCAAGTTCACAGGTAGCATCATCTTTATCAGTAACAAAGACCTCGAGCGCTTAGACCAAGCAGTTCGTTCTAGAGCAATGGCTGTAGACTTGAGCATGACGCAAGCGCAGAAAGTTGAGCGCATGGAAGTGTTAGTTTCTGACAAAGAGTTTTTGCCAGACTACACCTTGCCCCACAAGCAAGACGCGATTGCGTTCATCGGTGAGAACATGAATGAGATTCGCAATTTGAGTTTGCGCACGCTCATCGCAGTAACAAAGATTCGTGCTGAGGGTGGTGCGTGGAAGAATCTGGCAAAGTACGTGATTACACAAGGTGCTTGATATAAGGGGGTCCTCACAGACCACCCCTATATGTAGACCCCTATAACAACCAAAGGAACTAGTATGAGTAAATTCAAAGACGTGATAGCGGATGTAACAGAGCTCTATGATGCTGGCGCTAATGTACAAGAGATTGTAAGCCAGCTGCAGCTAGACATCGAGATAGTAGAGCAAGCACTGTGCTATATAGATGAAGAACGCTACCAAGAAGACATGGCACGCAATCCGTGGCAGGGTCTAATCGCCTAAAGCAAACTAGGAGGCAAAGGCGATGGGAAGCATTCTTTCGTATCTAGATTAGACCCCCCTAAATTATGCTACGAAACCGACCGTAGGCCTATATAGCATATAGCCACCTGCTTATATTATCCTCAATATTCTTTTCTAAAAAAACGCCCCAGAAAAATTTTCCCAGAAAAAATTTGACCAAATACCCCTGCTGACACTACGCTAACCCCTGATCCTTACTCTATGTCTATACTAAATCCCACCACGCAAGAAATCGCGGACGACAAAGCGAGTACTTATAGAGAGTACTGGAACCCGCCAAAGACAACAATTACCAATCCCACTATAGAAGAGCTACACAATGATCTCAATGATTTGATCAAACTCAAACAGGAGCAAAACCGAGTGGCAAAAACCGCATCGGATGAACGCCGGGGGCTCGAACACTTTAAACAAAAGACTTTCATCGTAGCTGGGACCTACACCGAGTATCACGACTGGTTACGACGGAAGGGATACAGTGAACAAGAATACAAATATGTTATGGGTGCCGAGACTCTCATGGGCATTTCGGCTGAAAATCTAAAGGGCATCTTTATCGGTACTTGGAAAAACAGATCGGATATCAACGAGATCAAAAATCAGATCGCCGTAATCAAATCGAAGCTTGCCGATGGGACGCTCGTCACAGGGTCGACGGGTACCACAGTATACTATGATGGTCAAACCTACCCCATCACGGGGACGTTTGGCGGTGGAGCTGGAGGTACAGGATTCATCAGTAGTGGCGGCGCCGGACAGGCAGCAACGTATGGTACATATGATGTGACGGCAGCAATTGTAAGCACTGCGGCGATTATACGAGAAAAATTACATGCTGAGATTGAAAAGCTTGGTTACGGTGCGGCAACCCGAGATGCTATACTAGCAGCGATAGACCGAGTACTTGACAAATACTAATTGAAACTAAAAGGAGAAACCATGTTTTTACTATTATTGAATTTGGCGCTCACCGCCGTGAACATTTGGTGGTCTATTGAAAATTTCCGATACGGGCATCAGTTTGCAGGATGTGTCAGCCTTGGTGCTGGTGCTTTCTGCTTCTCTATGGCAATGCTGCAGATCAATGCCAATGCGGGCTTTTGAATAGATTGGGGCTTGACTTTCGGGCCGTGCGGTGTTAAAATATAGAAAATGACGGAGAAGATTGTGAGTATCTTAGTAATGGCTATTATTTTGTTTATTGAATTTGGAACTAAACTATGAGTTATTTTATGAAGTCAGGTAGCATCTGGAGAGTTGCTACGAAGGAGTCGATGGATTTGCACGATGTGTTGCCTGCGGGTAATTATGTCGTGAAGCAGGATCCGTTCGAGAATCTCTACTTGGAACATACTGAGGGTTTTGATATCCCGGCAAAGCTCTACGGTGACACCACTCGTAACGCTGATAGAATCATGAATTCTTTTTGGCAACGAGGCAAGTCTACAGGTGTTATGCTTGTGGGTGAAAAAGGTTCAGGTAAGACTTTGCTCAGCAAGCACATCTGTGTTGAGTTGGCCAAAGAAGGTGTTCCCACAATCGTTATTAATTCTCCTTGGCATGGTGACAAGTTTAACACCTTGATTCAAACCATTGAACAACCGGCAATCGTCTTGTTCGACGAATTTGAGAAGGTCTATGACTCCGAAGAACAAGAATCACTCCTGACTCTGTTGGATGGTGTTTACGCTTCTAAAAAGTTGTTCATGTTGACCAGCAACGACAAGTGGAAGGTTGACTCACACATGAGAAATCGTCCAGGTCGAATCTTTTACATGATCGACTTCAAAGGCTTGGATGCGGAATTCATTCGAGAATACTGCGGTGACAATCTTAACGAACAAAAGCATATCGAAACCATTGTTAACATCTCTACAATTTTTGCCGAATTCAACTTTGATATGTTGAAGGCTTTGGTTGAGGACATGAATCGGTATAACGAAACTCCACAGGATGCTTTGCGTATTCTAAACATCAAAGCAGAGTATGATAGCGGTGCATCGTACAAGATTGAGATATTCCGAGGTGACAGAAAAGCTGATAGACAAAGTCCCACTTCCTGGATTGGTACTCCTTTAACAGCGAAGGACATGAGCGTAAGCTGGTACTTCGACGGTAAAAAGAAAGGTACAGCTAATACTTTGAATTCTGGTCCGGCACCGGTTTGCGATGCAGATGACGAAGATTCCAATGACGGTTGGCACGATGACGAATTTGGTCCAGATAATCTGGTCAAGTTCGACACTAAGAAAGGCTTGTTCATTTACGAGAAAGAAGGCATAACGGTTATCCTGACTCGTGAAAAAGCAAAGTATTTTAATTTTGACGCATTTTAATTTTAAGGAGATAATATGTTTGATGCAAATTATACAGGAAACGATATTACAAATTATCGTTCAGCAGCAGAAATTAACTCAGCAATGGGGCGTGTTTATGGACATATGAGCATCGCTGTTATTGTGTCTATGATTGTCAGTTACTTTGTGGGCACTAGTCCAGAGTTGCTGGCATTCTTTTTTACAGGTGTACTAAAGTGGATTGTGATTTTTGCTCCATTGGCGGCAATCTTTGGGGTCAGTTATGTGTTGGGTAATAATCCTAGCAAAGGCGTTGCACAGTTATGCTTGCATGGATTTGCGGCCTTGATGGGACTCAGCTTTGCTACAATCTTTGCTGTGTTCACTATGGGCAGTATTGTGAGTGCCTTTATGGGTGCGGCCATATTGTTTGGTACTATGAGTTTTTACGGGTACTTTACCAAGCGTAGTTTAGAGAGCATGGGGCAGTTTATGTTTATTGGCTTAATTGCTATTATTATTGCCAGCATTGTGAATATTTTTATTGGTAGTACTGTTATGCAGATGGTTATCAGTGCTATTGCTATCATCATCTTCTTGGGTCTTACTGCCTACGATACGCAACGTATTCGTGAAGCGGTTAGTGTTGATACAAATTCAGCTGTGGAAGTAACAGGAGCGTTGACTCTGTATATGGACTTTATAAACTTGTTCTTAAACTTGTTACAACTTTTTGGCGATAGAAAATGATAATGAACAGTAGGAAATAAATTATGAGTATGCCAGCAGGAAAATATTACATTGGCGATTTGTGCTATGTAATGACAGATGAAGAGTGGGAACAGTTATGTACACTAACTGCACCAAAAATGGGTACATGGGGTAAATGTGTTGACGGCGAATTTGAATTGAACGACGGCCGACGTTTTGCTTGCTATGGTACCAAGTGGGGCGATGGCGCTTACTATGACGATATCGGTCACTCTTATTCTGTCGATGCTGGTCTCATTGGTTGTATTCTTGTGTCCGATATTAAAGCTAACAAATACGATAACCTTTTAGACTTAGGCGCTATTATAGAATTCGATAAGGATTTTGTTACAAGTGAGCATGAAGGGCAAATTCAATTTGGTTACATTGTAATTGATACTAACCCAATATACGAAGATGAGGAACTAGAATGAATGTCGATGAATTGAATGAAAAATTAGGTAAAACACTTTTGCAAGTAGTTATGCTTGAAGATGAGATGAAATGTATGAAAGATCGTATGAAAGTAACTCAAGAAGAAAATGAGGCCATGCGATCATTGCTTGATGAGATTAATGAACGAACACGACAGTTCAAGAAATCTTCATATGATATTATGATTACAGCGCCTTGGAGTACAAATGAAAATAACAGCTAAAGAATTAAATGACAGAGACCACAATCTAATGATTAAAGAAACTAGGCGCAAAGCCCAGGAATTTAAACAACATAACTTGGACGGTCAGGTATACAACAAAAAAGCTTCGGTAAAAACAAAAGCTAAAAAATCATCAGTTGACGTATTAGCATAAGTGACAGTTTTGTTGCCTAATAAATAATTATATGCAAAAAACATATAGATCTATTTTTATAAGCGACGTGCATCTAGGCACAAAAGATTGCCAGGCAGATAAACTAAATAATTTTTTAAAGCATAACACCTGCGATACTCTTTATCTTGTAGGCGATATTATAGATGCTTGGAAAATACAACAAAATAAATGGCGTTGGAAACAAAGCCACACTAATGTAGTACGAAGGGTGTTGGGACATGCAAAACGTGGCACTAAGGTAATCTTTATTGCGGGTAATCATGATGAATTTTTAAGACCAATGATACCATATGGTTTTAGTTTTGGCTCAATAGAAATACACAATCAAATAGAACATATAGGTGCTGACGGTAAACACTATTTAGTAATACATGGTGACCTGTTCGATGGCATCACAAGACTTGCACCGTGGTTATCATTTTTAGGGGATAGAGCATATGATATTATTTTATCGTTTAATAGTAAATTCAATTGGATCCGGCATCGTTTTGGTTTTGGGTACTTTAGTCTTAGTCAATATCTTAAGCACAGAGTCAAACGAGCAGTAGACTTTATTTTTAAATTTGAAGAAAATTTAGCTAAGTATTGTAAGAAACGAGGTTTTGATGGTGTAATATGTGGTCATATTCATCATGCAGAGATAAAAGAAATTGATGGTGTTACATATATGAATGATGGTGATTGGGTTGAATCTTGCACAGCATTAGTAGAACATCACAATGGTAAATGGGAAATCATTACCTGGACAAAGGAGAAAGACAATGAAAGTTCAAACAATATTGAAGAAGATGTATCGGGCAATCTTAGATCATAACAAAAAGAAAGAAAAGAAGTTGTGGTTGAAGGCACTAAAGAAGTCGATAGATCATAAAAACACCTATGCCATTAAGTGATAAAATTACAATCGTAATTCCTTGCAAGAACGAGGAAGATTACATATCTTGGTTGCTATTACATCTACGCAATCAATTGATAGGTAGTACTAGAATTATTATTGCAGACTGTTCTACCGATAATACTCGAGAAGTCATTCAAGCCACTAAGGGTAGATTGAATGTTGAAATCATTAATGGTGGTCCAGTTAGTCTTGCGAAGAATTTGGCAGCTGCTTTGGTTACTACGCCGTACATTTTGTTTATCGACGCAGATGTTCGTTTCTTTGATCCGGATGTTATTTGTGATGCAGTAAGAGAGATGGAATCAAAAGACTTAGATCTGATTGGATTGAATATCAAATGCTACGATGATGATGTACGAACAAAGGTTGGATTCACTCTATTCAACTTAACCAACAACATCCTAAAATATTTCTCACCATTTGCAGTTGGTGCATTTATGCTCACACGCAGAGATAAGTTCGAACAGCTAGGAGGATTCCCAGAAAAGTTTTCTACTTCCGAGGATTACTTTCTATCGAGAATGTATAGTCCAACGAAGTTTAGAATTATGAAACATTATTTTGGGCAAGATAGTCGTAGATTTAAAAAGATGGGGTATTTTGGTATGGTGACATATCTTGTAAAGAACTTTATTAATCGCAACAACAAACAGTATTGGGATAGTTTAGATTCGTCCAAGTATTGGGAATAAATACTATATAATGATAACCATAGACCCAACCGCAATAGAAAAAATCACCGATCTTTATATCGATGAAAATGACCCAAGTATACTTGGGTTGCGGGTCTTTGTGGAAGGCGGGGGATGTAGCGGATTTCAATATGGATTTACTTGGGATTGGATTAAAAACGAAGATGATTTTAATTTTAATGTCAGCGATCGTATCAATATACTTGTAGATGCCATGAGTATGCAATATTTGCAGGGAGCAGTTATCAAATTTGAAACTTCTTTAATGAATTCATCTTTTGTTATATCTAACCCCAATGCCACATCTAAATGTGGTTGTGGATCATCGTTTACCGTATAAGCATGGCATATTCAAACAAAGTAATTGACCATTACGAAAATCCACGTAATGTAGGTAAGTTTAATATAGACAAAAATATTGGAACAGGTATGGTAGGAGCGCCCGCATGTGGGGATGTAATGAAACTACAGATAAAGGTTGAAAATGACATTATCACAGATGCGTGTTTTAAAACCTATGGATGTGGCTCAGCAATTGCAAGTAGTTCGCTGGTTACAGAGTGGGTCAAAGGCAAAACGCTGGATCAAGCGGCAACTATTAAGAATTCTGATATCGCACAAGAACTGGCGCTCCCACCAGTTAAAATACATTGTTCAATACTCGCTGAAGACGCTATAAAGGCAGCAATTGCAGATTACAAAGGAAAGAAAAATGCGTAAATTACTATTCGTGCTAGCTATAATATTTGCTGGTACTATCCAAGCTCAAGAAGTTATGAATCTCACCAAACAAATGAAATGTTCTAATGCCGAGTTTATAATGAGTGAGTATACTCAGAAATGGGGTGAGGTTCCAGTTTGGGTCTCCAAGACATCAAACGGTACTCATGTAACCTTGCTCATCAACAAGGAAAAGAAAACCTGGACCATGATAGAATATGATGCTAGAATTGCATGTATATTGAATGTGGGCGAAGGCGGAAGTGATCCTAACGTATTTTAAATGATTAGTTGATATGATTATACCTGAAAAACAATACAAACAAATAATTAATAGCACCGTCAATCTTTGCGTTGACGTTTGCTTGAGATATAATGATAAAGTTCTATTAATTAAAAGAACAGAGGAACCCTGCAAGGGGGTTTACTGGCCTATTGGAGGCCGAATCCATAAAGGTGAAACTGCAGAACAAGCGGCGCGCCGAAAAATCAAAGAAGAAATAGATGTAGACTACACAAACAATCTATATCCCATGGGTTACTACGAAGATCGTTATACTACGAATTCATTTTCCAAAAATACTGATTACTGTACATTAAGTATCGTATTTGCAGGAGATTTAACCGGGTTACCCTTAATTAACTTGGATAAAACTTCCGAAGATTATGGGATTTTTTCGGAATTACCTGAAAGATTTAAAGTTAAAACGTTCATTGAACTTAGCGATATATCAGGTTGGGTATAAATAAAGTATGGCCTATATTTGGCCTTGATTAAATCATTTAAAGGAAATAAAATGGAACTAATTTTAGCATTTGCATTCGTTGCAATAGTAGCATATCTTCTTATCAATAGAAACCCTGAAGTAAAGGACGTAATTGATAAAACTGTAGAACCCGTTATGGAAGAAGTTAAAAAAACCGTTGAAACTGTAAAAGAAACTCTTGATGTCAACAAAGATGGACAAGTAAATCTTGAAGATGTCAAAACAGTTGTTAAACGTGGAAGAAAGAAAAAAGTCGAATAATTAGATTATGTTTTTGTGATGGCGTATAATAATAAAAAGGAGAAATTATGCCAGCATGGGACGATCACGCAGAAGAAGAAAAGAAAAACCCGACACCATTTAACACTCAAGCAATACCACCTGCCGGATTCGTATCAGGTAATCCTGATATGCTCAAAAGTGGAGGGGGAGCATTAAGTGCAGGCGGGGAATCTACAGTAGCATTAGATAAAGATGCAACTGATTGGATTAATAAGAAAATGCGACCTATGATGGGTTGGATTTATATGTTAACCTGTACATGTGACTTTGTATTGTTTCCGATTTTATGGAGTATGCTACAAGCATTGAGTCACGGTGCAGTTACAAATCAATGGCAACCTCTAACCCTACAGGGTGCAGGTTTATACCATATTGCAATGGGCGCTGTTCTTGGAATTGCTGCATATGGCAGAACCAAAGAAAAAGTAGCAGGAGTTGCTTAAAACAGGGTGCGGGACAATCCCGCATTCTTTTATTATAATTATTTCATTAGGAGTTGATATGTCTAGTCATAAAGAACGTGATCCAAATACCACAAAATCTGGTAAACCAAAACTACATTCAAAACCACTGGCAGATTTACAAGCCATGGTTAAGAGTGCACGACCAAAAAACGTGCCAGTAATCAATCGAGCAATTATGAAAAAAGTCGGCAGGGGTAGTTAATGTCGGTTTTTTATAATATGCCGACAGATCAGGCAAAAGTACCGCAAGATCCCGCACTAGAAAAATCTCAAGTTATACACAGCGTACGAGAAGAAATTTCTAAATATCTGGCAGCACAAAGTCATATCGGACAAAACGAAGTTTTACAAGAACTTCTATATCATAAAAATATACGTAATAGAAGTCTGACAAACTTAAAGAATAGTTTTTCTGGTAAGATATACATTACAGATCATATCTTTCATGCAGTCAGACATAAACCGCCAGGTGCAGATATTGAATTTTTTAATATGCAAACTGCTCCTGATAAAATTGAAAATTCAATTGTTATACTAGGCAACAATAATGTAATGGTGGGGGATAACAATGTAGAAAAATATTATGCATTGTATCAAAATTCCCCATCTTCAATATTTGTTATTTGGGATTTTGACAATCACCATTGGATTTCGTTATCTAGTGTACTGGCATCTTCTTGCGATTTGTATATACCGACACATTTAGATAATTTAGATACATTAGCTAGATTTAATAATATCATGGCTGGTCCTATTGGAGCAGGTACTATTCAATGGCCAAAAGAATTTTTGCAAGAACATTTGGATATAATTAAAACTGCTGAGCGTTCAAATGAACCATTGGGAACCCATATTGAATACCAACAATTTCCCACAAGACAAAGAATATTACAAACATTAAATAAAAATTTAAATAAAGTAAAACTTGTAGATGGGTCTTATCATGATAGACCTATGCTTGATAGATTTACAGAATGGTGCAGCTATAAATCTCATTGGGTTGTTCCTGTTTTAAATGATGTTCCCATTCGAGTATTTGATTCATTAATTACTGGCGGAATACCGATTATTCCTAGATCTTTAAAATACCATAAGGATATCATTAATCTATCAGATGATATTTTATTTTATGATTATGCCGACATTCAAAATCCGCATGAAATAACCAAAAAAGCGAATAACCTTTTTGACGAAAGGGGTATTCAAGGAGTGCTTGACAGGCATTACAAAGTGTTATATAATTACCATGTAGACAACAGAGTTGAATCAATTTTAAAGGCAGTATATGATGAATATGGAATCCCCGGATTGGTATAAAACAGCAAAAGCGGAAGAGCAAGAACTTTATCGAGATTGGTTGCATAGTGTTCTTAAAGCGCACACTGTGGACTTGACTTTTCGGAAGAAAGATGATACAATAAGGGAAATGAAGTGTACCTTAATTGAATCTATGTTACCCGTTATTGAAAAGAAAACAGATCGTGTTCGAAAAGAAAGTAAAGATGCCCTATCTGTATTTGATTTAGAAAAAAATGAGTGGCGGTCATTTAGGTATGATTCTATTGAAGTGGTCTCATTTAACTTAGGAAAATAAATGGCAACAAAACGTGAACATGATGCTAGCAGAGTTCTTCAATCAGAACCTTTGGTATCTAAACTTGATCCTTCTTCTGATAACTATAAAATTACTTTGATGCGTCTTAATAATTGGTATAGTGCAGAAAAAACACGAGGCGATTCTTACAAGTACTATCTGCAGTATGTTAAAAAGAATCGTCCGGCGGATGCGAAGTATTTTGCAGAAGTTGAGGAAAAGGATGTTCACATTTCTTATGGTTGGATGGCACGTATGTTACTACAAGGTGCAATCGTTTCCGAAGAACATCTAAAATCAT
>Ga0049082_10000262_pt1 | contig 14072 bp, 16 predicted proteins | sample GreLakmeHU45MSRF_FD_66718 | JGI IMG/M metagenome (GOLD analysis project Ga0049082, IMG submission 66718) | Freshwater lentic microbial communities from great Laurentian Lakes, MI, USA - Great Lakes metaG HU45MSRF | ecosystem: Environmental > Aquatic > Freshwater > Lake | place: Great Lakes... | reverse complement strand
GTCACAGTGGCTGTTGCTGGAGTTGAGATAAATTTGTTAGGGGGTCTCATTGACTATACTTATTAACATCACAAAACTCATTCTGAAATAATCAGTGTTCTGTGATCAAAATTACAAAATCAATCGCCAGTTTAGTGGTTGATATTCACCTTCCCAACTTTTTGTCCAGGATGTTTGAGCATACTTATACTGACGGCCGTTGGTCAGATTGGCCACATACTGAGTAGTGGTGGCAGCTGAACTGGCAAAACTCACAACCCACTGAGTTCCGTTGTACTCAATGATGTCATTGGCGTCAGCAATGGTTTCCTGGCTGCTGAAAGTCCATCCAGATGCACTTTCAGCATCATCAGCATTGCCAGTGGCTTTGAGCAACAGGTACCTCTGCCCAGAGACAGCAGCTGGCAATCCTCCATATCCTGGATGCACCCGAGTGGGGTCAATGATGGCTGTTACTGGGTCCAGTGTGTTGACTGGCAGAGTATCAGTGTCCACTGTGAACAACAGAGTGCGCTCGTCAGTGGGATCCAGTGCAACGGTGCCCACAATTTCAGTGCCACTGTCAAATCCATCTGATGTTCCCAGGATCAGACGCAATTGGCTGATACCGTTGCGAACTACTCCGTATTTTCCCAGCGCAGCAGGCCAGTCTTTGCTGATTCCTGACACCACTTCAGATTCAATATCTGAACTGCTGGGCTGAACCATCACTGGGTTGGTTTTGAGTAACTTTACTTCCCCGTTGTTGACCCAGATACCATAGTTCTGGAATGTAATTCCCTGTCGAGTACCCAACAGCAGATCATCACTGGCCACAAACTCAGCCAGGTCACCAGTGGGGTTGAATATACCAGCCACCACTTTGTGTATTACTCCCATCTTTTTAACTCGGGCTGGAGCAGTGAGCCAAATGGGTATCTCAAAGCTCACACTGCTGATGTCTATCTGATCATCTGTGCCCTGGGGTATGGAACGACTGCTCCAGGTGCTGTCAGTGAGTTCCATGTAGCTCAAGCTGGTCCAGTCAATATAGTTGTCGGTACTCTGAATCTCCAGAGCCGGGTTGAACAGCACCAGAATCTGCTCCAGCAACTGAAATTTCTGGTCACTGTTGCTGGTCCAGACGTCGGCCTTTACGTTGAGTTTGTAGGGCACCGGCATCTGTCGTTCAATGCTGTATGCATTGCCCTGCTGATTCAGATAGCTATCAGTGACTGGATCATATGCTCGAGATCTGACACTGATCTTGTCAATGAAGGTGGGGTCCTGAATTCTGGTACGATCATATCTGAGATCAGTGATATACACACTGATCAGGGGGCAACTGGGGATGCTGTTTTCACTGTTGCGAGTGAGGATGGCCTGTGCTTGGCGACTGCTATCACCATAGGTTACTGGTACTCGATACAGAGTGCCGTCACCAAATTGTACCTGAAAATTACTCAGGGATCGGATCACCTGCAGAATAAAACGTTTGATTTGTTCTGAATAAAAATGCTGTTGGTAACTCATAATTAATAGTCGCTATCTGGTCTTAGTAGTGTGCTGATGTCTTGCAGTGTGGATTCGGTGTTGCCTTCACTGTTGGTAAAGGTGGTATCGTCGTTGACAAAACGATCCTGCTGAGTTTCACCCAGGCCGTGCGTGAGTGATGTGCGAACATCGTCCTGGACCTTGACCCAGTGAGTTCCGTCATAACGGAACAGTCGATTGGGAAAGAAATCCAGTCTGAGAAAAAAGTCACCCTCGACAGAGGTGGTGGGAAACTGAGTACCGGTACTCACTGGTCTGCCGTTGGGTGGAGAACTGGTGCCCACCAGATATCCCCCAAACTGTTCCACAGGACTGGCATCAGGCGGCAACGGAGTTCCAAACTTGGTGCCATCGCTGGTGGGCCTAATCCAGAAGGGAGTCACATCATATCCGCTTGCAGGAACCAATTGCTCTGCTCGCTCAACAACAGCATCGTTCACCTGATTGGTTTTGTTCACAGTGCTGATCAGATCAATCAGTGTGGTATTGGCTGTGCCAGCCTGAATTTCCTTGAGTATCTGCTTGTATTCCTGACTGTCCACCAGGGGAGTGACTTTGATGCGCCACAGATGTGGCCACCAGGTGGGACTGTAACCTTCAGCACTGCGGATAGCATCTTTGACCACATAGAATCTCTTGAGTGCGATGGGCACTGTCTCATCCAGACTGTAAAAGTCTTTCAGATGTGGTAACTCTATCACGTCACCGCTGATCAGTTTACGGCCCAGTCTTTGCACCATTTCGTTCAGATGAAAAGTGATAAACACCGTGTCGTTTTGCAGAAACAACCCAAATTGACTGAGATCAAAGTCCAGATCCTGCACATTGTAGATGCCTCTGAGATTGTACACATTGGTATCGTATTTTCTATCACGATTTTCCAACAGCAGCAGGTCCTGAATGTTCAACGCACTCTGATTGGTATACACTGGCTGAGTGGCATTGTTGACGTTGCTGAATTTGATCGTGGAACCTGAGGCCACAGTGTTGCTTACACCGTTGGTCAGTGTTATTGTGCTGCCAGTTTTAGCCCCCACCTTGGTGTTGCTGGGTATATTGGTTCCAAACACAAACTGACCCACGCTGACATTGCTGGTGTTGGTAAATCTCAGTATGCTGTTGCTGGTCACAGTGGAATTACTGGTGGTCAGACTCAGGGCATTATCTTCAGGACCCAGGTATTTGTGAATATAGATGCTGGTGCCACCTATTGAAATTAATTCCCTAATCTGCTGATCAAAAAATTTGTAATCATTTGAATGTTTGCCCTCGGCCCATAAACTTATTCTTGGCATTCAGCACCTCTGGTTGTATTTATAACTGAATCAAGTGTGGTCAATGGAGTGGTTGGCAATTGCAGTCCCCTGAATCATATTTATGTCTGTCCATAAGTATAAATATCATTGAATTAGGAGAACCAGATGCCATCTTCATTGGATGAATTGAAACAAGGTGTTTTTGACTACACTCTTCTCAGACTGGGTTCTGGAATGGTGGACGTGGAGCTGGATCCGGCGCATCTGGAGATGTCCTACGCCAAAGCTGTGCAAACATACCGGGCTCGCAGTCAGAATTCCGAAGAGGAAAGTTACGCATTTCTGGATCTGATTGAAGATCAGCAGGAATACATTCTGCCTCAGGAAGTCACCACTGTCAGACAAATATTCAGACGCAGTATAGGCAGCACTGGTCAGAGTGCAGGCAATCAGTTCGAACCTTTTGAAGCTGGTTATCTGAATACCTATCTGCTCAATGTGGGTCGTTCTGGCGGTTTGCTCAGCTATGAACTGTACACTCAGTATCAGGAAATGACTGCCAGAATGTTTGGTGGATATGTAAATTACACATTCAATCCAGCAACCAAAAAGCTGGTTATTGTGCGTCGCCCACAGAATTCTGGAGAAACTTTGCTGCTTTGGACATTCAACATGAAGCCCGAAATACAATTGCTCAGTGATTACCGCATCAGCAACTGGATCAAGGATTATACCTACAGTGTGAGCAAATACACTCTGGGTGAAGCTCGCAGTAAATTTGGTACAATTGCTGGTCCTCAGGGTGGCACCACACTGAATGGTGATGCATTGAAGAATGAAGCCAAAGAAGAGATGGAAAAGCTGATAGAAGATCTCAAACTGTACATTGACGGTTCACAACCCTTGCATTTCATAATTGGATAATCAGGGTCCAGGTGTGGGGTTGATTTTTCTCCACTGGCTGTCAGTGCCTGGATAGATATTACACAGTTATGTCTAAACTTTACGGCATGGTAGGCAGCATGGGCAGTGGCAAGGACACCGCAGCCACTTATTTGACTCAGGTTCACGGCTGGCGGCGTCTGAGTTTTGCTGGTCCTCTGAAAGATGCAGTGGCAGCAATTTTTGGCTGGCCTCGTGATCTGCTGGAGGGTCACACTGCACAGAGTCGTTGGTGGAGAGATCAGGTGGACACCTGGTGGGCCCAGAGGCTGGGGATCCCCAGCCTCACACCCAGATGGGTATTGCAATACACCGGCACTGATGTGCTGCGCAAGCATTTTCACAATGACATCTGGATAGCAGCCCTTGAGCGTCAGGTAACAGCCAGTCTGAACTCTGGCGTCAATGTGGTGATAAGTGATTGTCGTTTTCCCAACGAGCTTGAAATGATTCGAAATCAGGGTGGGAAACTGATTGAAGTCAGACGTGGGGCCTGTGCTGATACACTGCCCTGGGCAGAGTGTGCTGGGCGTCAAAACCTGGAGTCGGTGTCAGGATTGGCTGAACTCACCCAGCGGGGGCAGGTCATGGAAGTGCTGTATCCCCAGGTGCATCCCAGCGAGTGGAGCTGGGTGGGACTGCCAGTGGACCAGGTGATTGATAATTCTGGCACTGTGCAGCAACTGCATCAGGTGCTGGATCAATTTATACTCAATAATCACTGATCAAGTCGGCATTTTGCCAGCTCTGATTGCTCACACTCATCAGTATCTGACAGTTGGCACACACTGTCCTGAGATTGTTGGGTTGAGTGTTTTTCAGATCCCCGTCCACACAGCAAACTCCAAACACCTGTGATATGTTGTTGCGATATCCGCAACGGTCACAGGTGTTTTTCTTTTGATAACCTCTGAGCTGCCATGCAGGTTTGGAATAGGCCTGTTGTCGCTTCTGTTTCCAACAACGTTCACATCGACTGCGGTAGTAGATTCGGTCACCAGAATGATAATTCACAGCACAGGGTCGTGTTTTGCAGATTTTGCACAGGGGTCTCATCGTGTTATTTACTGAATCCCTTTCAAAGGTGTACTGAACTAGTGAAAAAAACCAGAAGTCTATAAATACCAGCAATGGATCACCTACACGACAAACATCTATAGCTCAGCTGATTCACCAAGGCTATACTGAATTTTAGGAGAAAAATAATGGCCCTTACATCACCCGGCGTACAAGTTACCATCATTGATGAAAGTAATTATACACCTGCAGCAGCAGGAACTGTGCCCTTCATCGTGGTTGCAACCGCCCAAGACAAAACCAACCCCACTGGGGATCTGGCGCAGTACACCACAGCAGCCAATGCTGGTAAGGTTTTCCTGGTTACTTCACAGAGAGAATTGATCAGCAAGTACGGCAAGCCCAAATATCTGGTAAGTGCAGGCACACCTATTCACGGTTATGAACTCAATGAACATGGTTTGTTTGCTGCTTACAGTGCCCTGGGCGTAAGCAATGCAGCCTACATTATCCGTGCAGACATTGACCTGAATCAACTGATTGGTTCATCTGCCCGCCCCACTGGCGGAGTGGCCAACAACACATTGTGGCTGGATGTGGCTGCCACCAAGTTTGGTATTTTTGAATGGAACCAGAACACCGAGGGGTTCAGTCAGGTGACCACCACCAATGTCACTGGCAGTTCTAAACTGCATCTGATCACTGAAACGTCTCAAATCAGCGGTGGCGAACCACTGACCACCGTGGGCAAGCCTGGTGACTATGCCATAGATCTCACTGACGTGGATAATCCCATGTTCTTCAAGATTGGTGGACCCACCAGCTATGCACTGTATGGACAGTGGGCTCAGGTTGGCACCAGTGACTGGCAATTGGGATGGCCAGCAGTAACTGGTACCACCACTGCAAACATCAGCACCATCACTGGCAATATTTTCAGAGTCAATGGTTCCAACGTCACAGTGGGTGCCAACCTGACTGCCACCATAGCCAATATCAATCTGGTGAATACAGCCAACATCAAAGCTGTCTCCACCTCCAGCGGTCAGCTCAGTATATACTGCAATTCCAATGCTGGCAACGTGACCCTCACCAATGTTACTGGTACTCCCTTGACCACACTGGGTATCAGCGCCAACGTGGCCTACAACAGTCCGGTATTTGTGGACACCAAGCACACTCAGGCACCTGCTGGAGGTACTTGGTTGAGCAACGGTAGCAATCCCAGACCCACAGGATCTGTATGGTTCAAGACCACCAGCCCCAATAATGGTGCTAGCTTTGTGGTCAAGCGTTACAATAACATCAGTGAAACTTTCACTCAGCTGGTCACTCCAGTTCACCCCAATGATGCCAGCGCACTCTATGCACTGGATCCGGCCAGTGGCGGGTTGACCATCACTGCTGGCAAAACCTATATCCAGAGTGACGTCAATGCCGACAACACGGCCACATTCAAGTTGTTCAATCGCAGAGCTGGTGTAACCAGCGTGACTGGCAGCAATGTGGCTCCGGTGTTCACCAACGCTACCACTTTCACAGTGAGCTACACCATTGCAGGCAACGCCAGCTTGCAGGGGCCATCCACAGTGACCATCACTGGCACCAATACAGCAGCATTTGTAACTTCACTGAACAGTGCCAACATTCCCAACGTGAGTGCTGGTACTGAAACCAGCGGCGCAATCACCGTTACCCATGCGCTGGGTGGTGTGCTGGAACTCAAAGATTTGTCTGGTACTCCGCTGGCCAATGCTGGTATCACCACATCATCAGTGAATGCTCGGGCAAGTGACGTGACTGCTAGTGCAATCTGGGTCAGCAACTGGCAACAGCCCACTTACACAGTGGATGACAATGAACCCAGTGCTGATCCTGCAGATGGCACCTACTGGTATTACAATGAACCCACTGAGTATGACATCCTGATCAATGATGGTTCCAGTTGGAGAGGTTACCTGAATGGCGGAAGCGATTCTCGTGGTTTCAACCTGGCCAACACTGACCCAGCAGGTGCCATTGTGAGTGCCAGTGAACCCACACTGCAAAGTGATGGCACTGCCCTGGCCAGTGGTGATTTGTGGATCAATACTGATAATTTTGATGATTTCCCCAAAATCTATCGGTACAGCGTGGCGCTGGCCTCCTGGACACTGATTGACAATACCGACAGCACCAGCAGTGATGGTATCATTTTTGCTGATGCTCGATGGGGCATCGATGGAACCGAAGATATCATCACTGATGACACCCCTGATATTGCTGACCTGCTGAACGAGGATTACGTTGATCCTGATTGCCCCAGCTATGCAGAATATCCCAGAGGCATCCTGTTGTTCAATACTCGCAGAAGCGGCATGAACGTCAAGCAGTTTACGGTGGATTATTTTGCAGGTTATGAAAATCCGCCTGCTTATCTAAATGCCTGGGTCAACGCCAGTGGCAACAATGAATACGGTGTTGCTTACCTGGGTCGTCGTGCTCAGCGAGCTGTGGTAACTGGCAAAATGGCCAGTGCTGTGACCCTGAGTGTTGAGGCTGTGGAAGAAGTTCGCAACTTCAATCTGATGTGTGCTCCTGGCTATCCAGAACTCACCAGCGCATTGACTCAACTGAATGTGAACCGTAAGGAAACTGCATTCATCGTGGTGGACAGTCCGCTCAGACTGGCATCAGACAGCAACACCCTGGACGCTTGGTCCCGCAACCTGAACCTGGCTGTGGACAACAACGAACAGGGCTTTGTCAGCTACTACGAATACATGGCTGGTTACTATCCTTCGGGTTTCACTCGGGACCTGGATGGTAATTATGCTGTGGTCCCTGCCAGCCACATGGTGTTGCGCAGCATGATCCGCAGCGACCAGAAGAGCTATGTATGGTTTGCTCCTGCAGGAATTCGCAGAGGCACAGTGGACAATGCAACTGCAATTGGTTATATTGATTCAGCAACTGGTTTGTTCCAGAGCATTGCGGTGAGCAATAACCTGCGGGACGTGTTGTACAACGGCAAAGTCAACCCCATCAGTGTGTTGAGCGACAGTGGTATCACAATCTACGGACAAAAGACTCGCAGCGCCATAACCAGTGCGCTGGATCGAGTAAATGTGTCCAGGTTGATTGTTTACCTGCGTCGTCAGCTGGACCTGATTGCTCGTCAGTACATTTTTGAGCCCAACGACGAGATCACTCAGCGTGAAATCAAGAATCAGATTGAAAAAGAGCTGAACAGTGTCAAAGTAAACCGTGGATTGTATGATTATGCTGTGGTTTGTGACAGCAGCAACAATACACCAGACCGCGTGGACCGCAATGAACTTTGGGTAGACGTGGCCATAGAGCCAGTAAAGGCTGTTGAATTCATCTATATTCCTGTACGCATCAAGAACACCGGGGACATCCAAGCCGGTCTGTAATACAAACCCAAACCAGGATCAGGGGCGAGATTTATTCTCGCCCCTGATCCTTTTGCCAGACCCTCCAGAAATAAACCAGCACAGATTCCAGCTGACCTGCTGTAATTTTCAAGGTTTGACCATAAATATCTGTAGAACAAATGAATCATTTGTGAAGGAGATTTATATCATGGCTATAGCCTCGTTAACCAAATTTACAGTGCCACTTGGTGGTGATACTGCGGCTCAGGGCCTGCTGATGCCCAAACTCAAGTATCGGTTTCGTCTGACATTTTTGAATTTTGGCGTAAGTGGATCCACTACCGAATTGACCAAGCAGGTTGTGGATTTTGCCCGTCCTCAGGTCACATTTGATGAACAGATTATTGAAATCTACAACAGTCGTATCAAGTATGCTGGCAAGCCCACATGGGGCGATACCACTGTGAATCTGCGTGATGACGCCAGTGGCCAGGTCAGCAAGCTGGTGGGTGAGCAGGTGCAGAAGCAGTTTGATTTCATGGAGCAGAGCAGTGCCCGCAGCGGTATTGATTACAAGTTCCAGATGAATTGCGAACTACTGGATGGTGGCAATGGCGCCAATGCTCCGGTGGTTCTGGAGAGTTGGGAACTGTATGGCTGCTACGTCAAGGACGTCAACTACGGCGACCTCAACTACGGCGAAAGTGCTCCGGTTCAGATCGCATTGAGTATTGCATTTGATAATGCAATACAGAAACCTGATGGTAGTGGTATTGGTGCTGCTGTGGCCAGAACACTGGGCAGCGTTATAACAGGATAATAAACTTATGAGTTTTGCAGGTTCTTTAGGCACAGTTCTGCGTGGTCTGAATGGAACCAGTGACACAGTCCGGGACTATACCCATGCGTCCCGGACTTTTGTTTCTGATAACTATGCATTGCTGCCCAAAACCAAGCGATGGTGGCATGTGTATTTTGAGCTAACCCCCGAGGCCCGGATTCTGTATGAGAAGATACAGAAGGAAACAAACCCTGGAGGAGATCACAGATTCAGCACAGCCACATACAATGTCACTCAGGATACTTATTTTTTGAGTTTGTTAGCCAAAACTGTGAAATTGCCTGGTATCAAAATGGATACCAAAAAGCACAATCATTACAACAAGCAGGTCATATCCATAAACAAAGTCAACTATGACGACATCAATGTGGATTTTCATGACGATGCATCAGGATATGTCAGAGCATTCTGGGACGCCTACTATCTGTATCACATTCAGGACAGCAGGTATCGAGACTATAGCAAAGTAAGCGGTCAGGGTTTACCTGTGCCTCTGGACACCTGGGGTTATGATTCTGCAGATGTTGCAGTCAATCTGAGTTCTCTGACCATGTATGGAAACCCAGCACTGGATAATCATCATTATGGGCTGGATACGGTAAATCGTGAGTCGGGTGGTAAAGGAATCCAGGGTCATCTGGATCGAATAAGTCCGTTCCTGAGATCTATAAAAATCTATCATTTCAGCCGTCCCAGTGGCACTGGCGCAGAAAAAGATTTTCCACACTACACTGAATATACTCTGGTAAATCCAGTGATCACCAGTTGGGATCAGGACACACTGGACTATTCCAGTGGTGATTCAGCAGTGAACACCATGGGCATCAGTTATGAAACACTGCTGTATGCCACAGGAAAATTGGATGGTACCAATTCCCAAGTGGCCAGTTGGAATCAGTTACAAAAAACCTGGTACGACAACAGCAAGTCGCCCCTGCCCAATGCTCAACAGCGATTGCTAAACACTGGCATCGACCTGATCACCAATCCGGCTCAAACTCTCAGACGTTTGGCCACGCCGCAGGGTGTATTCAACGCAGTCAAAGATGTGGCCACCTGGAGGGGAGCATCAATACCGGGCATCAACGCCAATTTTACCGGAACTGGCACTGGTGCAAAAATTCTGAATGCTGCCACCAACAGTGCTCAGCAATATTATAACGTGAGCCCCAGCAGCATCAATGTACCCAACGCTGCAGGTGCAGTCAGTGCTTTGCGATCTCTGGGCAATCGACTCAAGCTACCATCTAAGTAAAACACCCTGGGGCAATCGCTAAATACTTATATGAGTACTTATTTCAACAGCCAGGGTCAGACAGGACCCATAGACGTAGCTATAGAAGCCACTCAGTTTGACAACCTGAAAAGTCTGGTTCAGAACCGAGTCAGTGATCCTGAACTGCAAGCAGAATACATTGCAGCTTTTGCCCTAGTGGCTCAGAGTCTGAACCTGACTGCGGCTCAGTTTGCTGATCTGATGCGGCAACAGGGAGACAGCTACGAACAGGATGTCTGGCTGGCAGCATATCTGAATCAGAATCGTGTGAGTAATTCCAAACTGGGCATAGCATTGAACCTGAACACACCTTTTGGTGTTCAGAGAGAGATCAGGGCATAAACACATGGGTAAATTTGCACAGGGTATTTTTATCCCCAAGAATCCTGACAAATACGTGGGCAAGCGAAAAATTTGCTTCAGGAGTTCATGGGAATTGGTTCTGATGAATTTTCTTGACAATCACATCAGTGTGCTGAAATGGGCCAGCGAAGCCATAGCCATACCCTATATGTGCCCATTCAAAAAGCGAGTAACACAATATGTACCAGACTTTTTTGTCATCTACCTGGACCGAGATGGTACCCAGCATGTGGAAATTGTGGAAGTCAAACCTTTCAAAGAAACTGGTCAGCAAAAAACTCGCAGTCAGCGAGATACCCTGGTGAGCATTCGCAATCTGGCCAAATGGGCCGCAGCCCAGGCCTATTGTGAAAAAAACGGATTCAAGTTTCGGGTGCTCACTGAATTTGACATTTTCTCCATGGGCAAAACTCAATGAACACCAACTTGGAAAAAATATTCAATCTGGGGCACACTGACACGGCACAGCTGGTCCCAGCATCTGAACCCTCGGTATCCATGATCACTGAACTAACCAAGTCAGTGGGTAACCTGGACAAGATCAATGAGGCTCTGCCTCAGGTGGTGGGTCTGGAAGCCAGTGAGCGTGAAATGGACGATTTGGCTCGCATGGCCACAGAAGGCTATCAGAATCTCATGGAACTGGGTATGAATGTGGAAACCAGATTCGCGTCAGAAATATTCAATGCGGCAGGCGGTTTGTTGGGCACCGCTTTGGCAGCAAAGACAGCTAAAATAAACAAAAAACTCAAAATGATTGAACTGCAACTCAGGAAAGCTGCACTGGATCAACGAGCAGCAGATTTTAGTAATAGTGTGCCGGTGTCTGACGGAGTAGCCACTGTGATAGATCGCAACGCTTTGGTTGCTGAGATACTGAAGAAAAAAGACATCCTGGCTAAATAATCATTATAGGAAAACGCACCATGAAGAGTTTTTTGCAATATCTAACCGAAAGCAAGCAGGATTACAGCTTCCGCATTGTGTTGGCTGTCAAACCTCCAGCTGGTCTCAGCAAAACCATCAAGCAAGCACTGGCTGGTTTCGGAGTAAAGTCAGTATCTGATGCCAAGAGTCACATGATTGAGAAGTCACACCCCATGTTCCCGGGCTTGTCCAATCCGGAAATTTATAGCCTGGATGTGGTTTGTGAATATCCGGCCACTGCCACCCAGATTCACAAGAGTCTGAGTGATCACAGTGTGGACCCTGCCACCCTGGCAGTGGAAACTCTGGCTTTTGCACAGGACCTGGCATCTGAAGCTCAGAGCATTGCAGCCAACACTGGCAAACAACCCCTGCTGATGCGTGAATATCAGAAAGTCAAAGTTGAACACCCATATGGTGATGATTACAATGCCAAACTGGTGAAGAATTCGGTAACTGGTACAGGTCAGTTTAAGGTCAGGGGCGGAGCAAAAACCGCTGAAACCACCAATGATTTGAAACCAGGTACCAAGAGCCCAGTGGGCAGTCACAAACCCAAATTACCCTCAGTAAAAGACTTCAAGCGATAGGAATTAGCAATATGAACATGCAGAATTTATTGAATAAATTGAGCGCACTCACTACAGAATCATTGACCATGGCTGGTGGCTCACATGCTCCAGCTGACTCTCATCTGTGCCACACTTGCGGTGGCCCCATGTCCAACTGGAAACCAGGTGACGACCATGAATGTGCTGAATGCGCAGACGGTGATCCTGCTGAATTAGACGAAGCCACCATGTGCGAAGTTTGCAGCGAACAGCCTTGTGTATGTGAATCTGCCTATTCAGATGATGATCCATTAGACGAAGCCACCATGTGCGAAGTTTGCGGCGGACAGCCATGTGCATGTGGATCTGATCAGATGGACCCTGACGGATCAGTTGAACTAGCCCGGATGAAGCAGATGATGGCAGGGCAGATGCCCATGGCGGCTGCACCAGTCAGTGGTATGAATGTTACCACCAATGTGGATAGCACAACCGGCAACAAAACTGTGACTGTGACTGCTGACGGTCAAGGAGCCGAGGACCTGATGCGGATTCTGGGCCTGGCTGGAATTGCAGTGGCTCCTGCTGGTGCTATGGGTATGGCAGAACAGTTGGCCAATGCTCCAGATCCTGTCACACTGGATGCACAAACTCAGTTGGTGGACATGTCAGGAGGCCCCAACGCTCCTCATCGCCAATACAATCCTGCTCGTGCTGGTGGTGACAACCCCATGGCCATAGATAAAAATGTGGGCGGGCTGGCAGCCAAGTTGCAAGCAAGATTTGTCAATGAGACACGCACAGGTCAAAAAAATCGATTGACCAGAGTATGATGGGCCAGGACACTGAAGATGCAATCCAATATTGATCAGATAAATGAGCTAACTGAAAAAATAAAACAGATCATGGATTCTGGACTAGCTGAAAGCGTCTACACCCGTGTTGCTGGTCCCAGCCTGGTCAGCAACCAGCAGAAATTGATCAACAAAGAGGGCCGGCGTGTCAACAAATGGAATTCTGATCAAACTAAAAAAGAAAAAGCTGAACCAGCAACTAAATCTGAACCCCTGACCAGCAGGTTAGCAGAGTATATGCAAGCAGTTGAACAGCATCAGTATCGTCCAGCAGTTGGCGACACAGTGAGTTTTCAGATCAATGAAGAACTGGAAATCACCGCAGAGGTCACAGAGGTCCTGGATCAGGGCATTGTGCTGAATCTGGATGCCACTGCCCTGGATATACTGGAAAGCCTGGAACTGGCGAAATTGGCCCTGGATCAGGGTCTGACAGAAGCCAAGTATCAGGGCCGCACTGTGCAGCTGGGCAAGCCACGCCGAACTCCTGGGGGTCCTAAAAAATTCAGTGTTTACGTCAAAAACCCCAAAACTGGTAATGTAAAAAAGGTCAATTTTGGTGATCCCCACATGGAAATCAAAAGAGATAACCCCAACAGAAGAAAAAATTTCAGAGCAAGACACGGATGTGGTACCAGCAGAACCAGTGACAGAACCAAAGCAGGCTATTGGTCATGCAGGATGTGGTCTAAAAAACCCGTATCAAAAATTACTTAGAGTATTGGATACTGGCATTTTGGTACTGTAATTGGTAAAACATTATGAAAATTCATGAACTGTTCGAAGTAAAAAGCAAAGGAAAAATAAATCACCAACACAGCAGTGTGATCCCCAATGCCCAGATGTTATCCCAGGTGGATCAGGGCTATGGGCTGTATCGTTTTGGACTGCGCATGGCCTCCAGTCCAGAACCAGCCAACGTAGCCAGAAATGGTGCTATTGGTAATACACCGTTTTTTATTCCCTACAGTGATGCTGACGAAAACATCATCAAGCATGCCTGCAAGGCTGGAGGCTTTGGGTCCATCAAGAATCTGACTCAGGGAAAAAGCACAGAACCTGACGATACTCATCGTGTGAGCCCTTTCAATTCCCAAGCTCATAAAGGAAAACGCAGATGAGAGCTTGGGATTTT
>Ga0049082_10000261_pt1 | contig 14082 bp, 9 predicted proteins | sample GreLakmeHU45MSRF_FD_66718 | JGI IMG/M metagenome (GOLD analysis project Ga0049082, IMG submission 66718) | Freshwater lentic microbial communities from great Laurentian Lakes, MI, USA - Great Lakes metaG HU45MSRF | ecosystem: Environmental > Aquatic > Freshwater > Lake | place: Great Lakes... | reverse complement strand
ATTTTAAGCAAACATTTATGTTTTTTTAATTTTTAATATAAACTCACACCATTTTGAGATCTATGAAACACCACCACCCTTGCTTATGCACGTCTAATAAAAATTCCGAAGATTTGCAACAAAATTTTATTGCAAATCAAACTTGCGATCAAGAATTGCATGACTTATCACTGGGCAAATCCCTAGGCAAATCAGCACCTCAAGAAGAGGTTATTAATCAAAAAAATAATGTAAATTTTATCGCCTCATCGCCAAATGATAGTTATAAAATTATTGAATTAAGAGCTGATAATAGATGTTTAGAATTGAGTAATAATTATTTTGAAATTGTGAATTACATGCGCTTAATTCGCTCGACAAATATTGGTCCATCTTTATTTTGGAGATTAATAAAAATATTTGGGGATGCCTCTACTGCAGTGTTGGAGGCTGATGATTTTTTTAAGAGTATAGGTTCAAAGAATAAAATTAAACTTGCAACGATTTCAGAAGTTGAAGATGAGTTTGCAAAAACTCAAAAATTTGGTGCAGAAATAATTATTGCAAGCGATCCACGTTATCCACAAATATTGCGATCAATTTATGACGCTCCACCCTTACTAACAGTAAAAGGTGATTTGAGTTTTTTTAACAAGCCATCTGTAGCAATTATTGGGGCAAGAAATTGTTCATTTAGTGCTAGTAATATTGCCAAAAAAATTGCCGTTGAATTTGGGCAAAATTCAATCCTTACAATTTCAGGCCTTGCACGTGGAATTGATTGTGCAGTTCACGAAGCATCAATTCTAAGTGGTACAATCGCCGTAATAGCAGGTGGAATTGACAGTATTTATCCACTGGAAAATAAAAGACTTTATCAGCAAATTTCACAATATGGTTTATTGGTTAGTGAAATGCCCTTTGGAACTCCTCCCAAAAGTAATTATTTTATCAAGCGTAACCGGATAATTTCCGGGTTAGCTCCTTCGCTAATTATTGTTGAAGCTGGATTAAAATCGGGAAGTCTTGCTACTTCTAGATTTGCTCTTGAACAGGGCAGGGAAATCTATGCTTGTGCTGGTTCGCCTTTTGATCCAAGATGCGCTGGGGTTAATAAACTCGTTAAAGATGGTGCAATAATTATTACCGATCTTGATGAATTGGTAGCTGATGTCATTGAGAATAATCGTAACATGTTAACGCAAAATTCTGCAAACTTAAGTGAAGATTTATTGAATTTGCAATCGCCAAAAAAAAATTCTCCAGATATTCAAGATCAAAATATTCGAGATCAAAAAAATATAACTATAACAAAATTATCGCAATTAACTCAAACTGAAGATGATGAATTACAGCAAATTATCGAGATAATTATTGCAAAAATTAATCACCAAGCAATTTCTATCGATGAAATTATTGAGCATATACAAAAGCCAGTGAAGCTTATCAATGTTGCATTGATGCATCTTGAGCTGAATGGTCAAATTTCCATAAATCACGGCAAGGTGAGAGGTGATAATTTACTAATATGAAAATAGCAATTGACTAAAATAATTATATTCAATCCCTGAAGTTTTTACCATTTTTTTGGCAAATAAAAAATTATTAGCGTTGAATGAAAACGGTAAAATCATTTAAGAAGCTAGATGATATGTGTTTAACTAAGTTAATTTTAATTCAGCAAGAGGCCATTTGGCTCGCGGCTTGAAGGTTAGCGGATCAATTGAATTAATTTTTAATTTTTCAATAGCTGCCCAAGCGATCATTAATGCATTATCCGTGCATAATTCTTTTTGAGGAATTAAAATTTTAAAATTATGTTTTATTGATAAATCTTTTAAATTATTAAAAATAAATTTATTACAAGCAACTCCACCTGTTATCACTAGTTTTAAATTGCTTTTATTAATTTTAGTTATTTCGGGGCAATCATTAATAACATTTTCTAAACGATTGCAGAGTATCTCGCTAATAGTTCTTTGGAATGAAGCGCAGAGATCCGCCTTATCATTTATAGATATCTTTTTTGCTGAAGAAAAATGCGAAAATTCTTCATTGGTGATTTTTTCAATAGTTCTTCTCACCGCAGTTTTAAGTCCTGAAAATGAAAAATTAAATTGGTGATCATGATTTTTTTGATCAATTAATGGTCTTGGTAAAGGAAATTTTCTTTGTGTTGAAAGTAATGCTAGCTTTTCGATTTCAGGTCCTCCGGGGTAAGGTAATCCAAGCATTTGTGCTACCTTATCAAAAGTTTCGCCTAATGCATCATCTATGGTTTCACCAATTTTATAAAAATCATTTACACCATAACATAACAGAATTTGACAATGTCCACCTGAAACCAAAAGAACAAGAAAGGGAAAATCTACTTCTTTTTCAAGTCTTATTGCCAAGGCATGCCCTTGCAGATGATTAATTGCTAAAAAAGGTTTATTATAAATTGCACATAAAGTTTTAGCGCTGGTCATTCCTACGATTAATCCACCAATTAAACCTGGGCCAGAAGTACCTGCAAAAGCATCAATGTCGCTAAATTTTAATTTAGCTTGTTTTAATGACTCCAAGATTAAATGATCAATTACTTCAAGATGAGCTCTAGCGCTTAATTCAGGAATAACTCCACCAAATTGCTGATGAATATCAATTTGTGATTTTATTAAATGAGCAAAAATTTTTTTATCACTATCAACAATTGCAACAGCACTTTCATCACAAGAAGATTCAATTGCTAAAACTTTCATAATTTAGCTAATTTTTGTTATAATCAACAAAGCTATCATTGGCTTTTTCAATGGTTTCAAACCAGTTTCCAGCTTTATTAGAAACGCTGATTTTTAGGATTGCTAAATTTCTTTGTACTAAGCCATTAGGTAAAAAACGAAATAAACCATCAACGCCTTGATAGCCATTTTTAAAATTAATAAAATCACTAACTACTGGAATTTGACCTTGTTTGCGATTAGTTAATTCGGCAATTAATCCAACCATGTCATAAGTGATTGAAGCGATACGAGGTGGAAATTTTTCAAATTTACTGTAGTAATAATTTTCAAGATCAGAAAATTTTTCATTTTCAGGAGCTGGGAACCATGCGTTGATTAAATTAGAATCGAATATCGATTTATCATCCCATTGCGATGTTCCAAGGATTTGGAAATCGCGTTCATTGGTATTTTGTTTTTTAATTAATGAAATAATTTTTGAAGCAATTTTACCAGATTCAGGAATCATAATAACTTGAGGATAGATTCTGTCATAATCATTAATCACTAAATCTTTATTTTTTTTACCTTTAGTTAAATTTTCTGGTAAAACAAAAGCATTTATAGTTCTTTCAACTATTCGATCAAGGTCTTTACTGTTATTATCGTAAAATTCTGAAGTGATAAAATTACCCTGTTTAGAGCGAACAAATCTTTTAAGAAGATCGGTAATGGTCTTGCCATATTGATTACTTGGGGCAATTACTGCAAAATTTAATTTACCTTGACTTATTGCGTAATTTACAATTTTATCAACTTGATTTTCAGGAAGAATTCCGCTAACAAAAACTCCACCTTCCTTATCAATTTTATTAATTAAATTTTGATTATTTGATAATGAAATTACAGTTATTTTATTTTGTCTTGCTAATTTTTCAATAGCTTCAACTGAGCTTGTAAATACCGGTCCAATTACTATTTTTATTTTGCGATCAATGATTTCTTTGAAAGCTTTTTCTGTGTCTATCGCAGTATCTTTTGAATCAAATAAAACTAATTCAATAATACCATTTGGATCATTGTAAAATAAAGAAATTGTTGCGCAGTTAAATAAGCTAAAACCTAAATCTTTATTTTTACCAGAAAAGGGAAGTAACAATGCAACTTGGACTTTTTTTTGATCACTCTTAATCGTAGGTAAGTTTTTATTGGAAAAGATTTCTTGGTTATTAGGCAATGCAATATTTGATAAATTGCTAGTTGCAATATTAGTTTCTGGTTTTGTATTCTGTGTATCTAAAGCTTTAAATTGCTGAGTAATTTGCTGGCATGAGCACAAAAATAAACTTAGTAAAAGAAAATATTTTTTCATAGTAATTAGCGATTTTTATATGAAATTAAAAAAAAATTATTAAATTTATTTTTTAATGAAGTAGATCTAGATTAATCATTAATTTGTCAATTTCAATTTAATTTAATTAAGCAATAATGCAAAACCTTTTCTTAAATTCACCAATAAAAGTGCAAAATACTTTAAAAGATACTGAGCTTGCATGTGCTTTATACATAGTTTCAACGCCGATTGGCAATCTTGGTGATATAACTTTAAGAGCATTACAAATTTTACAAAAAGTTGATTTAATAATTTGCGAAGATAGTCGCGTAGCCCAAAAACTTTTATCACAATATCAAATTATTGATAAAAAATTCTTAGTTTACAATGATCATAGCGATGAAAATATTCGATTAAAAATTTTAAATTTATTGATACAAAATAATCGTCTAGCACTAATAAGCGATGCAGGAACGCCATTAATTTCCGATCCAGGTTATAAATTAATTAATTTTTTACGAAGCCATAATCAAAAAATCATTTCTATTCCCGGTGCGTCATCAGTTACAGCATGTATTAGCGTTGCAGGATTGGCATGTGATCAATTTATTTTTTTAGGTTTTTTGCCAAGCACATCCTTGCAAAAGGAAAAGGTTTTTAAAAATTATAATCGTAATTTTTCCTGGGTATTTTTTGAAAGCGCAAATCGCTTGTTAGCAACATTAGAATTAATGCAAAAAAATCTTGATAATCCTCGTATTTGCATAGCTCGTGAACTTACAAAATTGCACGAAGAAATCGTTACTGATAACCTCGATAAAGTATTAAATTTTTTTCAAAGTAATCCGCAAAAATTAAAAGGCGAGGTGGTGGTGATGGTCGAAAAAAATGATAAAAATTTCTCAGATATTTCTCCACAACAGTTACAAGAGTCAATAAAGTCAGCTATCCAAGACAATAAATCATTGAAAGATATAGCTCAGGAGTTAAGCGAAATTTACAATCTTAACAAAAAAGAAATCTATCAATTGGCCTTACAAATCAAAGATCACAAAAATTAAAATTTTTAAATTAATCATGAAAAATAACCACTTTTTTGGAATTTATGCTGAAAAACTTGCGATGTGTTTCTTGATCGTAAAGGGATATAAAATCCTTGCTTGGCGATACAAAACGCCATTTGGTGAAATTGATATTATTGCTAAAAAAAATAATTTTTTAGTATTTATCGAAGTAAAATCTTCATTAAAAAAAATTTTAAATATTGAAATTGCTCTTAGAAAAGACCAGATTAATCGCATGTTTAGAGCTACAAATTATTTTATTAAAACAAATAAGCAATTACAAAACATTCCACAACGTTTTGATTTTATTGAAGTTAAGGGATATTTCAGTTTAAAACATCATTGCAATTTCATGAGTTGAAATTTACTTTGGAGAGTTGTAAATTTGTAAAATACTTTCGCAAATTTTAGCGAATGTTATAAAAAATTAATTCAAATAACTTAAAATAATATTTCTGTGAAGCCAATAAAGTCTAATCACCAAGCTGTTACTAACAGCTTTTTTCGTATTAATGATCAAATCAAAGTAAAGGAAGTTCGTGTTATTGACGAAAGCGGTAAGATGTTGGGCGTTATGTCTGTTGCTGATGGAATTAGACTCGCACGCGAGTCTGATCTTGATTTAATTGAGGTTTCTCCTAATGCCAGTCCACCAGTTTGCAAAATTTCTAATTTTGGTAAAATGAAATATGAATTTCAGAAAAAAATATCCGATGCCAAGAAAAAACAAAAAGTTGTTGAAGTCAAGGAAGTCAAGATGACCATCAATATTGGCAAAGGTGATTATGATACTAAAATTCGTCATACCAAAGAATTTATCGAGAAAGGTAATAAGGTTAAAATATCAATTCGCATGAAGGGTCGAGAAATAACCCACCGCGATCTTGCTGAAAAAATGATGATAAACATTATGAAAGATACCCAAGATTTTGCTAAAGCAGAACTTGAACCAAAGCTAGAGGGAATGCAGATGTTAACAATTCTTATCAAAAAATAAATTGAAAAAATTATGCAAAATTTGATTAAACAGGTAATAAATTTTTCACAAAAAAATCAACTTTCTAAGGCTGTTGATAAAGAAAATTTCCAATATTTCTTAGAAATTTTTTATTTAGACAATAAACTTTCTGATTTTGAAAATTATAGCGTTGAAGATCTTTATTTTGCAGCTCTTCATAGTTTTAATTTTTTTTGTGAGAAAAAAAATAGCGTTTCGCGCGTCAGAATTTCCAATCCAACTAAAGATAAAGAAAATTCTAATGCTCAATATACTTTTATCGATATTGTTAATAAAGACATGCCATTTTTGGTCGATTCAGTAGTTGCTTTTTTGGATAAAAATGGTTTTAAAATCAAGAATGTTATCCATCCTGTTTATAAAGTTTTGCGTGATAAAAGTGGGGAATTTAAAGGCTTAAATTTCGATAAATCGCAATTGCATGATTTTCCGGTTGAGTCGATAATTCAACTTCATATTGATAAAATTATCAGTGAAAATGTTATTAAAGAAGTGCAAGAAAATATTGAACAAATTCTTCAATCCATTGATTTAGTTGTTGAAGACTGGCAAAAGATGTTGCAGTTGACAAAAGAAGCTCAAGCACAAATTGATAATTCGCTAAATATTGTTAAAGATCAACAATATTTAACAGAAGTTAAAGATTTTATTGCATGGTTAATAAATGGTAATTTTATTTTTCTTGGTGCAAATGAATTTTCAATTGATAAAAATAAAAATAATGAATATCAGCTTAATGAAGTTCCCAATATAGCTTCCGGAATGTTTAGAACTTCTATTGCAGAATTCAAACCGCAAGTTGTTAACTCTTCAAGCGCTGAAGTAAATGATTCAATTACCAATCCTTTTGTAATTGAAATTTTAAAATCACGTTACCGTTCAAAAATTCATCGCATTACCAATGCCGAAAGAATTAGAATTCAAAAAATTTCTGCAGATGGTAAAATTATTGGCGAATATCGTTTTATTGGTTTATTTACTTCATCAGCTTATGTTTCAAGTATTTCATCAATTCCATTAATTCGTAACAAGATACAGCAAGTCATTAACGCCTCGGGATTTGCTAAAGGCAGTCACAACTATAAAGACCTAGTTTCAACCCTTGAATCATATCCGCGTGATGAGTTATTTCAAATTAATGAAGCAGATTTATTGCGTAATGCCACGGGAATTGTTTCGATTTGTGGAAGATCGGTGGTTAAATTTTTTGCTAGACAAGATAAATTTAAACGTTTCGTGAGTTGCTTAATTTTTACACCTCGCGATCGAAGTAATTCCCAAGTTCGTGAAAAAATAAAGGAAGTTTTAATTAAAGCCTATAGTGGTGAAGTTGCGGATTCTTTTGTGCAAATTACCGAATCAAATTTAATTAGACTTCATGTGATAATTAGAACTAACGGAGTAATTGCTGAAGTTGATGAGCGAAAAATTGAAATTGAAATAGAAGGTATTACAAGAATTTGGAGTGATGAATTGCTTGAGGCGATTAAAAATAAATTTGATAGTGAAAATTCTGTAAGTCTTTATGCGCGTTACAAAAACGCTTTCTCAGTTAGCTATACAAATCGTTTTGATGCCATTGAAGCATCTCTTGATATTGCTTTAATTCAAAAATCATTAACCCAAAAAACTACTATTTTTGATTTAAATAATGCCGATTTAAAGGGATTAAAATCAAATTCTGAAAATGGAGATATTTGCGAGTTTAAGATTTTTACGCCAAATAAACAAATTCCTCTTTCTGAAATTATGCCCTTGCTTGATAGTTTTGGTTTTGATGTAATTCAAGAACACACCTACGCTGTCAATATTGAAGAAGAATCAAGATATAGATCAATAACTAAAGTTTGTATTCAATATTTTCAATTAACTCTTACTAAAAATGGTGGAAAGTTAACAGCAAATATTAAAAATAATTTTGAAAAAACTATCGCCTTGATTTATCAAAAAGAAATTGCCAGTGGCGCACTTAATCGCTTAGTTATTAATTGCGATTTAAATTGGCAAGAGGTTCTTATGATTCGAGCTTATGGTCAATATTTATATCAAACAAATTACCGTTACTCACAAAATTATTTTGCAGATGCTTTATATAGCTTGCCAGAAATTACCAAAAACTTAGTTAAGCTTTTTATAACTAAATTTGATCCCAAGTCAGTAAAATCAACCATTGATAATGAAAAAAATTTACAAGTTATAATCAATAAAATTCATGAAGATTTATCTTTAGTTAAAGATGTTGCGTTTGATGATGTTATAAGAAAATTTTTAACTGTAATCAATGCTACTTTGCGAACTAATTATTTCCAAACTTCAGATTCAGGAAATTTTAAAGGTTATGTTTCTTTTAAATTTGATAGCAAAAAAATTCCACATTTACCCCTTCCTTTGCCTTACGCAGAAATTTTTGTTTATTCTTCGCGTGTTGAGGCTATCCACTTGCGAGGTGGTAAAGTTGCGCGTGGAGGATTGCGTTGGTCTGATCGTCAAGAAGATTTTCGTACCGAAGTTCTTGGTTTGATGAAAGCGCAAATGACCAAAAATGCCGTAATCGTTCCAGTTGGTTCAAAGGGTGGATTTGTTATTAAGAGTGATGTTAGCAATTTTAATCGTGAACAATTACAACAAGAGGCAATTTATTGCTATAAAACTTTTTTATCAGGCTTGTTAGACATTACTGATAATGTCATTGATTCAAAAATTATTCATCCTCAAAATGTTGTTTTTTATGATCAAGTAGATCCATATTTAGTAGTTGCAGCCGATAAGGGTACGGCAACTTTTTCTGATATCGCTAACTCAGTTTCTGCTAATTATAATTTTTGGCTAGGTGATGCTTTTGCCTCGGGTGGGTCAGTTGGTTATGATCATAAAAAAATGGGTATCACTGCGAAAGGTGCTTGGATTTCGGTAATGCGTCATTTTCGTGAAATGCAAATAGATACGCAAAGTCAAGATTTTACTTGCGTTGGAATTGGTGATTTGTCAGGTGATGTTTTTGGCAATGCAACATTGCTTTCAAGGCATATAAAACTTGTTTGCGCATTTAACCATCTGCATATTTTCTTTGATCCAAATCCTGATGTTGAAAAATCTTTTTTAGAGCGTCAAAGAATGTTTAATCTTCCAAGGTCAAGTTGGATGGATTACGATAAATCATTGATTTCTAAGGGTGGAGGTATTTTTGAACGCAGTACAAAAATCATAAATTTAACTCCGCAAATGCAAGAAATTTTACAAATTTCTCATGAAGAATTAAGTCCAAATGATTTGATTAAAGCTATTTTAAAAGCCCCAGTTGATCTGCTTTTTAATGGTGGAATTGGCACTTATGTTAAATCAAGTGACGAGACTCATCAAGAAGTTGGTGATCGCGCTAATGATGCACTTCGTATCAATGGCAATGATCTAAGATGTAAGGTTATAGGAGAGGGTGGAAATTTAGGTTTTACTCAAAAAGGACGAATTGAATTTGCACAAAATGGTGGAAGAATTAATACTGATGCGATGGATAATTCTGCAGGAGTAGATTGCTCAGATCATGAAGTGAATATTAAAATTGCTTTAACTTCAGCATTGCGAAGCGCTAAACTTAATTTAGATCAACGCAATAAAGATCTTGAGGCTATGACTGATGATGTTGCAAATCTTGTTTTAAAAGATAATCGCGAACAAACACAGGCAATTTCTATAGCCCAGTTACAAGGTTTATCGCTAATTCAGCAACAAGCGCAATTTTTAGATAGTCTTGAAAAAATAGGTTTACTTAATCGCTTAATTGAATTTTTACCTTCTAACAAGGAAATTGAAAAAAGGCAAAGAGAGGGTTTAAGCCTAACTCGTCCAGAGCTTTGCGTGATGTTAGCATATTCTAAAATGGCAATTTATAATCAAATTTTAATTTCTGATTTAGTAAATGATCCCTACTTTACTCAAGATTTAATGAGTTATTTTCCAAAGTTAATGCAGCAAAAATTTAGCGATGAAATAATCAATCATCAATTGCGCAAGGAAATTATTGCAACGCAAATTACAAATTTTGTAGTTAATCGCATGGGCATTACATTCATTAACCAAATATGCCAAGATAGTGGATTTAGTATTGCTGATGTATTGCGGAGTTTTATAATTGCTTGCGAGTCATTTAATATCAAAGAATTATGGCATGACATTGAAAATCTTGATGGCGAAATTAATTTTTCATCACAAGTAAAAATGTTCGTTAGTGCTAATAAATTATTGGAAAGATCGGTTTCATGGTTACTACGCAATCAAAATCATGAAGCAATCTCAGAACAAATTTCTAATTATAGAAAAATTATTAATGAATTAACGCAAATTCTTCCGGATGTTCTCTCTGTTGATCTTAAGCAAGATCTTGATAAAAAAATTATTGATTTCAGTAAAGAAAAAATTTCTAAAAATTTAGCGCAAAAACTTGCCAATCTTAATGCAATTTCTTCAGCTTTTGATATTTTTGAAATCGCTAATTCTACAAAAATTGAAGTAAAAATTATTGCTAAAATTTATTTTGCAATTGGTACTCGTTTTAACTTAGAATGGATCAGTTCTAGTGTTAATAAGCTTGAGTTAAATAATCAATGGCAAAAAATATTAAGCAAAACTTTACTGCAAGATTTTAATTTTTATCAAATGAAAATTTCTAAAACCATAATTGAAATGCAAGATAATAAAAAAATAAAACTCGATGAAGTAAATTATATAATTGAAAATTGGATTAACACAGTTAACTTTTTAGTAGCAAGATTTGATAATTTTATCGGTGAATTGAAAGACGATCCCAATCACGATCTAGCAATGTTTGCTATCGCCTTGAATCGCTTGAAGCCATTGATTAATTAAATTTTGTTAATTTTGCGGTTGTGGCGGAATTGGTATACGCGTAACGTTGAGGTCGTTATGGGGTAAAACCCGTGGAAGTTCAAGTCTTCTCAACCGCACCATTTTTTAACATTTATTAATAATCATTAACCACTTTAACATTTATTAATTATGAAAATTTTAGCACTTAAGGAAAGTAACCCCCAAGAAAATCGAGTGGCAATTAGCGAAGAAACCGTTGGAAAATTTTGTAAAATTGGTTTTGAAGTTTTTATTGAAAAAGATGCGGGAATTAAATCGGCAATTAGCGATGCTGTTTACCAAAAAGCTGGTGCGAAAATTATTAACAATATTGATGATTTTCTAAGTGATGTTGATATTGTAATTTCAGTGCAAAGAACTGATTTTAATTTTAATAAGATGAAAGAAGATGCGATTTTTATTGCCTTGCTAAATCCTTATTTTAACAAAGAAAAAATTACCGAAATTGCCCAAGCTGGTATCGCAATTTTTGCTTTAGAATTAATGCCAAGAATTACTAGAGCCCAAGGTATGGATGTATTGTCTTCACAAAGTAATCTCGCTGGTTATCGGGCAGTCATTGATGCTTGTTATGAAATATCTAAAGCTGTCCCAATGATGATTACGGCAGGCGGAACAGTTTCTGCTGGAAAATTTTTAATTTTAGGTGCTGGAGTTGCAGGTCTGCAAGCAATTGCAACAGCTAAAAGACTCGGAGCTATTGTGAGTGTTTTTGATGTTCGCTCATCAACAAAAGAGCAGGTGGAAAGTTTGGGAGCAAAATTTATTGAAATTAAAAATAGTGAAAAGCAAGATGGGGTATATGCTAAAGAGCTTTCAGAGCAAGATAAGCAAAAACAAGCTGAATTGTTAATGAATAATATAAAAAACCAAGATGTGGTTATTACTACTGCATTAATTCCTGGCAAAAAAGCGCCAATACTTATTTCCAAGGAAATGGTTGAGGTTATGAAAAGTGGTTCGGTGATTATTGATTTGGCATCGGTAAATGGTGGTAATTGTGAGCTTACAAAACCTGGCCAAGTCATCGAGGTTCATGGCGTAAAGATAATTGGCCATGAAAATTTCCCATCGCGCTTAGCAATTGATGCTAGCAAAATGCTTGCCAAAAATATTTTTAATTTTATAGAACTTTTTGTTGATAAACAAAATAAAACTATTTTTATTAACAATGCTGATGAGATAATTAAAAACACTTTAGTTGCTCATAAAAAATCAGTAATTAATATAAAATAAAAATTCGCATGAATTTTTATTGTTATTATTTAAACCTAATAATGTTTTTAAGTTATGACGCTAAAAAATGATATTTCTCTTTCAAGTCTTCAAGCAGATTTGCTGAAACCAAAAATTACAATTTTTGGAGTTGGTGGAGCTGGTGGTAATGCCATAAACAATATGATTCGATCTAATCTTGAAGGTGTAGAATTTGTTGCTGCTAATACTGATGCCCAATCACTTTCAAACTCATTGGCAAAAAATAAAATTCAGCTTGGATTAAAAACTACAAGAGGCCTTGGGGCTGGATCTTTTCCTGATCGCGGACGCGCTTCTGCGGAAGAAAATATTGAAGAAATTGAACAATTTCTTAATGGAGCAAATATGGTTTTCATTGCTGCTGGAATGGGAGGAGGAACCGGTACAGGAGCTGCACCAGTAATTGCTAAATTAGCTAGAGAAAGAGATATTTTAACAGTTGGTGTTGTTACCAAGCCATTTCATTTTGAAGGTAAATATCGCATGGAAACGGCAGATTCAGGAATTGATGAATTAAAAAAATATGTTGATACATTAATTATAATTCCAAATCAAAATCTTTTTCGCATTGCTAATGAGCACACTACTTTTGAATCAGCTTTTAAAATGGCTGATGATGTTTTGCATGCTGGGGTTAGAGGAATTACCGATCTAATCACCATGCCAGGTCTTGTTAATCTTGATTTTGCTGATATTCGTACTATCATGACCAAAATGGGTAAGGCAATGATGGGAACCGGTGAGGCAACGGGAGATAATCGCGCACTTGATGCTTGTGAAGCTGCAATTTCCAATCCATTACTTGATAATATTTCAATTAAAGGTGCAAAAGGTGTTTTAGTTAACATGACTGGTGGACCAGATATGACATTGTTTGAAGCTGATATCGCAGTTAATGCCATCAAGAAAGAAGTTGATCCAAATGCTAATATTATTTTTGGTTCTGCCTTTAATGAAAATATGAAAGGTAAAATTAGAATTTCTGTTGTGGCAACTGGTATTGACATTGAAGAATTTAAGCGCGAAATAAAAAATGATTATGGTCGTGATAATTCAAAAGCTGAACGTCATTTAGAGCAAAATGAAGTAAGTCGTTTTAAAATAAATCTTGATGGTAAAGAAAAAAATTCAGAAAAAAATTATTTTGATCCAGGCTTTGTGCAATCGAATTCTGGCGATGAAATTGAAGAAATTAATCAAGATAATTTTTCAACAAAAAAATCTTATATTGCTCAAGAAAATAATGAATTTGAAGATAATCTTGATAATAACAAAAATAATATTACTCAAAAGCCAATAAATTTATCCAATAAATCTCTAAATTTTTTTGAAAATGATGATTTTTATGATGAGTCAATTGCTGATGATGATGCGCAAGATCAAGAAAACATTGAACCAATTGCTAAAGAAGCTGAACAAAAGAAAAAATCCCCAAATTCTAAATCTTCTAAAGTTAAATTAAAAAAAGAATCTGGTTTTAATTTATTTGGATTTATGAATTCAAATAAAGCAAAAATAACTGATCTTGATGATGAGGATGAAAATATCATTGAAACAAATATCGCAAAGCATTCTAAGTCAAAGGCTCATAACCATTTAGGCGAAACAAATTACGATAAATCAAGAAGTAATGCTGAAATGAAGCGTAAGCAATTTTTTGGTGAAACAATTTTTGATGATAATGTTAATAATTCGGGCGATTATTTTGAAGATGAGATTGTCAATGTCCCAGCATTTTTGCGTCGCAAAAAATAAATATTATGACGCAAATTTATTTAATTTCGCCACCACAAATTAATCTTTTTGAATTTGCTAAGGAGTTAGACGCAGTTTTAAAAACTG
>Ga0049082_10000257_pt1 | contig 14155 bp, 8 predicted proteins | sample GreLakmeHU45MSRF_FD_66718 | JGI IMG/M metagenome (GOLD analysis project Ga0049082, IMG submission 66718) | Freshwater lentic microbial communities from great Laurentian Lakes, MI, USA - Great Lakes metaG HU45MSRF | ecosystem: Environmental > Aquatic > Freshwater > Lake | place: Great Lakes... | reverse complement strand
GCCTAGCGAAGGAGCGCGGGCTTAAGCAGCGGGGCAAGTCTCTGGGCGTAGACCTCATAGCCGGACAAGGACAGGTGAATCTTGTCGGACGTGAACAGGGCTGGCTTGATGGTGCCGTCTTCGTTGAGGAAGTCCTTCGTCAGATCGAGCACCTTGACCTTCGGGTCGGCGCCGAGGTTTAGTTTTTCGATCTCCGCGTTCGTCAGCAGGATGTCCTCGTAGAATCGGACCTTCGGGGCGTGACAGGGTAGAATCTTCGCGACGACCACGTCGGCTTCGGGGAATTTCTCGCGTAGGTTGGCAAGGCACGCCTTTACGCCTAGGGCGGCGGCGGCGACGCCGGTCTCGGGCGTGAAGAACATGTTGTTATTACCGATCATCAGCACAATCGCCTTGGGCTTCAGCCCGTCGACGCCGCCGTGATCAAGCCGCCAGAGCACGTTTTGAGCTTTGTCGCCGCCGATGCCGATGTTTATCGTCTTCGCGTCAGGGAAGGCCTTCAGCCAAGCGGCGTTCAGTACGCCCTTGTCGAGCGGGCTGCCCCACTGCTGGGTGATCGAGTCACCGACGAGAAGAACGTCGCACGGTCCGGCGTTTTTCTGGACATAGGCCACCAGCTTGGCGTGTGTATCGACCCAGGAGGTCCCGCCCCAGGTGCCGGCGGACGGCACGGCCGGCCAGAGGTGAGGAAGGTGTTTGTTCACCTCGCGTCCGGGGCGACGATCGTATTCCGGCTTGGCGATAAAAGCCCTCTCTTCGGCCGTGAGTGGCCAACCCGTCGGCTGAGGGTCCGCTGGTTTGTGGGCGTACTCGAGGGCCAGCAAAGGTGCAACCAACAGCAATAGCAGGCATCTGCGAATCAAAAGAGGGCAATGCATAGGGTGACAGATAGGCATGTGGATGTGCGATAGGCGGGGGTCACTGTCAGTTCGAATCGCGGGCGCGAACGCTGCGGACTTCTTTACCCTCGGGCGTCCATTCTCGCACGGTTCCAGACCAGTCACCGACCAGCAGATGCTGGTTGCTGCTAAAGACGACGCGGAAGGCGGCGGTATCGCAGTTCTTGAGTTGGGTGCGCTGTTTTCCTGTCTCGTCCCACAGGCGGGCCGTCGCGTCATGGCCTCCGGTGAGGAGGCTTCCCTCGCGGCTGTAGGCGATGCTGAGCACGCCCCCTTCATGTGCCGGCCATTTAGCAACCAAGCGGGCGCTGGTGGGGTCGTAGAGCAGGGTTTGGCCATCGCTACAGGCGGCGGCAAGTGAGCGGGCGTCGCTCCGCCAAGCGATTTGGTTTACGGCGTCGGTGGCGCCAGCGAGGAGTCGGGGGTTTTTGCCGCTGGCCGCTTCGCTGATGAAGATAGCCCCGGCGCGGTCGGCGCTGGCGAGGTGTTTTCCGTCGGGAGAAAATTCGAGGCTGGTGATGAAGTCCGTGTGTTTCTTCATGCTCCACACGAGCTTGCCATCGGCGACGCGATAGACGCGCACGAGCTTCTCAGGGCCGGCGGTGGCGACCAGGCTTTGATCTGGACTGAGGTCGGCGGCCAGGACGACGTCAAAGTCGTCGGCCACGGTGGTGAGTAGCTTCCCAGTTTTCAGTTCAATGAGTTGTATTTTTCCGGAAGCGGTGGGGCGACCGCCCCCGATGAGCAGCACCTGACCGTTGCGGCTAAAGCGCAACACGCGCACTTCGCCTTCGGGAAAGGCCAGCGCACCGACACGGTGGCCGTCAGTGAGGTCGTGCAGGACTGTTTCGTGGTGTCCGCCGATGGCGATGACGGGTGCCCAAGGGTTCGCGGCTAGGGCCATGACGGGTAAGGCGCGCACGAGCTTCGTCGTGTTCGCCGCTGCCGGTAGGTTGCGGACGAATTCAGGAGGGGTTTTGGGCGCTCCGCTCGTCGCCGCATCCACGGTGAGTTGTACCACGGCACGGTTATCGCGAGCCTTGCCGGTGGCGTTAGGTTTGAGTCCGCCTTCGATCCATGCCTTGAAATCCGCGAGAATATGCGGAGGTAGCTTGTCTTGCTCGGGCGGCATGGCCTCTTGGTCGCCGATATGCGCCATGGCGCGGAAGAGCCGGCTATTTTCGGCGAGTCCGGCGATCACGGCCGGTCCGGCCGAGCCCCCTTTCTCCAACTTTTCCATCGTGGTGACATCCAATCCGCCGCGGGTCTTGCCTGGACGATGGCAATTGGCGCAATGCTCGCGCAAAAGCGGGAGAATATGATCTTCGAAATTGCGCGGCTCCTGGGCGAGAAGGGGGGCGACCAGTAAGGTGAGGATGGGCAGGAAGCGTGCGTGGCTCATGCCCGTCTAGTGATTGAAGATGAATTCATTCGAGTTCAGCACCGCCCAGAAGATGTCCTTCAGGGCGACCTGGGGACCTCCTGGGTGAGTGCGGAGGACTTCGGTGAAGGCCGCGGTTTCGCTGGGGGTGGGCAGACGCGAGAGGCTGATGAGGTAGAGCTTTCGGATGACTTGCTGCGGGTCTTTATCCTGAGCGCTCCAGGCGGGGAGGTTTTTACCGCGGTCAAGGCAATGGCTGATGCTCGTTCCGTTGATCAGGTTGAGAGCTTGCGAGAGGGTGGGCTGTGCTTTGACCTCACAGGTGCAGGGGGTTTCCCGCTTCGAACGGCCAAAAGTGGATAGGAAAGTGGTCGTGATGCCGCCGTCGCCGATTTGCACGGCACGGGTGCCCGGTTGCTCAAAATGGAAGCCGTCGTCGTAGTAGCCAGTGGCTTGCGTGAGGCAGTCCCAAAGCACTTCGGCGAGGATACGGCGGGGGTAGGAGTGGGAGAAATTCCGCGTGTCGGCCCGGTTGGTGTCGTTTTCCTGCGAAGCATGTTGGTAGGTGCGGGAAAGTAGGATTTCGCGGATGAAGGCCCGCGGTTTGAAGCCCACGGTGACGAGCCGCGTGGCCAGCGCGTCGAGTAGTTCCGGGTTCGAGGGCGGGTTCGATACCCGAACGTCATCGACGGGCTCGATGATACCGGTGCCGAAAAAATGTTGCCAGTAGATGTTGGCGAGGTTGCGGGCGACGAGGCGATTGTCGGGTGCGGTGAGCCAGTCGGCGAGCACAGTGCGGCGATTGCGGCTGTCGGTCTGGGCGAGTTCGCCGCCAAGGAATTTCGGCGCGACGGTTTTCTGGGTGATGGGATGAACGGTCTCGCCCGTGGGGGCTTCGAAGACGAGCATGTCCATCATGTCCTCGCAGTTTTTCTTCTGGGTGCGGGCAAAGAAGGCCACCATGCCGTAGTAGTCGTTCTGGGTCCAGGTATCGAAAGGGTGGTTATGGCACTGGGCGCATTGCATGCGGGAGCCGAGGAAAAGCTGGGACATGTTTTCCATGAGCAGCTTCGGGTCGCGCTCACGGTAAAAGTTAGTCTCGGGGTCTTCGATCCAGGTGCCTTTGGAGGCAACGAGCCGATGGATGACTTCGTTCATCGGGGTTTCGTTCGCAATCTGCCGATGGAGCCAGGCGGTATAGCGCACCGTGGCTTTTTGATGCGAAGCCGAAGCCGAGACGATACTGCGTGCCTGGAGTCGTTCGCCCCATTTCATGGTCCAGAGGTCGGTGAATTCTGGTCGTGCGAGTAGCCGATCCACGAGTCGGGCGCGCTTGTCGGGGTGGGTGTCTTGCTGGAATTGCTCGCGTTCCACGAGGTTGGGAAGCAGGCCAATGGTGTCGATGAAGACGCGACGCACGAAGACGTCGTCGCTACTGACTTCGGCGGGGGTCATGCGCAACTTCGACAGACGGGCATAGACCGCTTCGTCGATGAAGTTCCACCCTTGGGCCAGGGCGGCGGGCGGCTGTTGCCCGGGGATGACATCTACCCGTACACCCGAGATGAAGGCGGGCAGGCGCACGGAGATAAAGGCCTCGCCGCGTCGGTGGCTAGTTACAATGCCGTCACGCGTGACGCTGGCGATGGAGTCGTCGGAGCTTTCCAAGACGCTCAGGTGCGTCATGTCGCGCTTTGAGTGGTCGCTGAAGGTGCCCATGACGACGAGACGATGGCTCTGTCCGGCGGCATCGAGTGTGAGATCGCCAGGTGACACGCTGACGCTGCTGAGGTGCGCCTCTTCGGCCGACCCTTTAGGTGCGCCGCCGGCAATCCAGTCACGAACCAGGGCGAAATTCGCATCATTGGGTGTGAGCTTCTTGCCGCCGCCATGCGGCACTTGGCCGGCGCCCTTCTTGAGGAGTAGGCTGTCTTCCGGTACCGCGAGATTGATGCGACGATTCACGAATTCGCGCGTCAGTCGAAAGTGGTCGGCATCTGGATCGTAGCCAAAGAGTGAGAGGCGGAAGCCGTCTTTGCCGCGCGTCGTGCCATGGCAGCCTCCTGCACTGCAGCCGTATCGCGTCAGCACGGGGATGACCTCGTTCTGGAACGAGGGCGTCAAGGCCTTGGTGCCGTGCGTGACCTTCACGGCTGCCGTGGCGCGGTGCTTTGCGTATTGTACGTTCAGCCGCGTGCTTCCGGACGCTAATGGGGTGAGTGCATTCGACTGCCAGCGGGCGAGGTCGGTGTTCTCCAAGGTTACCTTTGCGTCAGCGGTGACATCTCTCGTTAGCCCGCGCTCATCGGTCAGGGTGACGACGACGTGCTGTTTGGCGTTAAGCGGATGAATATCAATCTGCTCGGGGTAGATACGGAGCGACTCAGCCGAAGCCACCAAGCTGAGCGTGAAGGCACCAAGCAAGAGGAGGGGGCGCGGGATGAACGTAGGGGTTGTCATGACGCAGGGGATCAGGGTTTTTTGGCCGGCAGCACGCGGAGGTACGTCAACGGGGTGGAGGCCCAATGGTGGCCTTTGGTGATGATGCCCTTAGGATTGTAGTAGGGCCACTTGTCGTCGTGGAGGTGGGCGGCGTCCGAATCGCATACGACCACGGCGAGCGGCCAATCACCTGGTGGGCAACTGGCGGGTATTTCCAGATCGAACGCGGCTTCGTCCGCTTCGGCTGGGATTTCCAGCGTGCCATGGGAAGATCCGGGCGGCAGGGCGGGAAACATGGCCGTCAAAGTCACCCGCTCGGCGCCGGGAGTCCGGTTTAGGATCAGTTTGAGTGAGACTTTTCCCCCCGCCTCCACGTTTTTTGCAATGGGGGCGAGGCTGACAGTGTAAGGAAGTGCGGCCACGACGGCTATCGGTACGGACGGGAAGCGCTCCGTGTACCACGGGGTCTGCGAGGGGTGGCTGTAAACCATGCCCAGTCTTTGCTCAAAAGGTACCGCGGTGCCGTCGTTTCCTGGAGCCTTGCCGGCGGGTTTGGCGAAGCTGCCCGCGAGTGCTGCATCGGGCTCGGCGGTCAGCACGACAGGATAACGACCGTTAGCCAGCGGGAGTTTACCGACGTCCGCCTTTACCCCGGCAGGTAGGCCGGTGATGCGGATCTCGAGAGGTTCGGGCGGAATGGTCTCATCGCCCTGCTTTTCGAGCAGGAGGAGGCCATGGCCTCCACGCGGAACGCTGATGGAATGGCCGGTCTTGAAAAGGGGCAGGAGTGTCAGCAGCTCGATCGAAGCGGTCGTCAGGTTTACTTGTGGGACGGCTTCGTCTACCACGAGCCGATAGGCGAAGTCTTTCCCGCCGTCGCCGCGGGTATCGGTGACGCGTACGGCGACTTCCCCGCCGACCCCCTTCGTGATGAGCGTCGAATCCATGTCGTAGCGGGAGCGATCGTCGCTTTCGCTTGGCAGGGCTTTCTTATCGGCGGGATAGAGCGTGAGTTTGGGGTCCAGCGGCGATCGCAGACGCCGGGCGAAGACATCGACGCGCCACGATTTATCCTGCGGGAGCACGAAGCGATACCAGTCTTCCGCCCCAGATTTATCGATGCGTCCTTCGAGCGCGAAGGGGGGTTGGGGTAGCGCCTGCGCCGTTTCTCTTGTGTGACGCCCAGCGGTCGCCCGAATGCTCGGCTGCGGGCTGGCCATGAGGAAAAGTGGCCCCGTGCCGAGGCTCTTACCATCGTTCGGAAGGGTGCCGTCAGGTTTGTCGAAAGCCCACGGCGCCGGCCCCGCATAAGTTGTCCGGCTCATCGGTGCATAGTGAAAGGTCGGCGATGCCGGCAGCGTTATCTTTTGTCGAATGCTGCCGCGCGTATCACCCAGCATTTCGACCTCGATGGATTGCCCAGTCGTACCGCCCAGCGGAAAGATGCTCGTTGGCTGCGGATAATCGCCGACATGCATGACGTAGAGGCACTCGCTACCCATCCCGTAGCGAGCGTCGTTTTGGTGAGAGCCATTGAGCGTGTCGCGCAAAGCGATGGTGTAACGTCCGGCCTGCGGTGCGATAAAGCTGAGCGCGGGGTCGTGGTAATAGAGTTGCGACGTGTCTTTCTCCTGCAGGAGCTTGCCGTCTGGCCCCCACACTTGGATCACCGCATCTAGGTCCGTGGGCGAGATGCGGTACGCCAGGACTTCTAAACTGCATCGCTGGCCTTTCGCGAGATCCACCGCATACCAGTCGGTCTCCGAACCAATGATGTGTCCCCATACCGTGCTGTCCATGGGGATGCGTTGGGCGGTGGCGCGTTGGGACGCCTCCGCGGTTTCGGCCCCGACCGGGAAGCGATTAACGTGTAGTGTCCGTGGATTCGATACCCCAGTGCGCGTGCGCACATGCAGCGCTACATTCCCCGCCGGCAAATCAGTGGCAAACTCGAGTTCGACTCGTACCTCATTTCTTTCAGGCCTATTCCAGGAGCCAGGCAGGATTTTATTTTCACCGATCCGACGGACATGCACGCCGGCATCGCGACACATCACTTCCTCGATGTCGCTCATTCGTATCCCACGCAGGACGACCATCTGGCGGGTACCCGCTTGCGCGCAGGGTGGCTCTATGCTGAGCAAAATGGGTGAACCTGTCTCCGCGCCCGAGGCGGAATCGGTCAGCCTGAGCGTGACCAGACCAAGCAATAGAAAGAAACCAAGTTTCACGCTACGGGAGGGTGGCGGAGTTACGCTAAAATATCCGGTACTACCTTGCCGCCATTGATGGCGATTGGCCGTGTACCCATGGCCATAAGCCGCTTTTCTGGGGAGATACCCATGAGGTGAAAGATCGTCGCGCTGAGATCTTCCGCGGACACGGCGCCTTCGATTGGCTCCGCCCCCGTCGCGTCCGAGACGCCGTGCACGAGGCCACGTTTCACGCCTCCCCCGGCCAGCGCCACGCTGAAGCACTTTGCCCAGTGGTCACGCCCGCCCGCGCTATTCATCTTTGGAGTCCGGCCGAAATCCGTGGAGACAATCACGAGCGTGTCGTCAAGTTGTCCGCTCGCTGCGAGGTCGGCAATAAGGGCAGCGTAAGCCTGGTCAAACTGAGGCAGTTGATTGGCTACGCCTTGCTTCAGGTTTTGATGGTGATCCCATGAGCCGTAGGACACGGTCACAAAACGAACCCCCGCATTGACCAGCCGTCGCGCCATCAGGAGGCCCTGACCGGCGAGATTTTGGCCGTACGTTTCGCGTATCGCCGGCGACTCGGCGGTTAAATCAAAGGCCTTTCGTGCTTCGGGGGACGAAATCATCGAATAGGCATTCTGGTAGAATTTGCTCATCGGCTCAATTGCGCCACTGCGAGCGAGGTGCGCATGTTGGGCATCCACGACTTCCTTTAAGCTGCGGCGTGTGTCGAAGCGGACTTGATCAACGCCCGCGGGCAAGGCCAAGTCCTGTACGGTGAAGCCGGGACGGCTAGGGTCACCCCCGACGCTGAAGGCGCCGAAGGTCGGACTTAAATACCCCGTGCCGCCCTGAGCGGGCGTCTCTGGGATCGTCACATAGGGCGGCAGATTTTTCCGGGCCCCTAATTCATGCGCAACGATGCTTCCCATGCTGGGATAGATGACCGCGGGGCTGGGCTTCCAGCCCGTGAGCATCGTCATCTGACCCCGTTCGTGGGCCGACTCCGTGTGCCATACCCCACGCAGAAGCGTCAGCTTATCTGCCATGCCTGCCGTCTTCTTTAGCAGTTCACAAAGTTGCATACCAGGGACCTTTGTCCCGATAGCACCGAACTCGCCGCGATACTCGGTCGCCGCTTCTGGTTTCGGGTCCCACGACTCATGCTGGCCGAGGGCTCCGGGCAAAAAGATATGAATAACCGATTTAGCCTTCGCCACGGGGGCAGGAGCACCCTCTGCGGCCTGCAGGGAGAGAAACCGGCCTAGCGAAAGGCTCATACAGCTTCCCACTCCGATGCGGAGAAGCTGACGACGGGACATGGAGCCGAATGGGTTCATGGGGGTGGTTGATTTATTAAGACACGCTTTGTGCCTTTAAACTAAAATCCACCCCCGCGGGCGTCGGCAATCTGCCGTAAGCCCCCGGAATCGCTATCATAAGTTGCCTTAGCGCACCGGGTATACTTCCCAGTACCATTCGAGGGCGGCGATGCGCGGCGGTCAGGATACCTCGGGTACCCGGTTATTCCGCCCCTCGGCCGAGATGGGGTGCCTAGGTCAGATTTCGCTGACGATCCCCGTGCTCGCGCCGAAGGACTTCGCTTCAATGTCCATGTGGTGGAGCATTCGGACGTATAGATTCGAGAGCAACTGATTGTTCTTCGTGTCGAAGGCGAGGTGTCCTTTGTGCTTGAAGCTACCTCCCGCTAGGATGATCGGCAGGTTGTTATTGTCGTGCGAGGAAGAGTTGCCGAGGTTGCTCGCGTAGAGGATGGCGGTGTGGTCGAGCAAGGTACGCTCGCCGTCTCGGCTTTGCTTCATTTTCTCGATGAATTCCCCGAAGACCTTGATTTCCGCTTCTTCAATCAAGGCGAGTTGTTCAAGTTTCGCCGGATCGAGTCCATGGTGGGAGGCATCGTGGTGGCCTAGGGTGACGCCGGGGATCTCCGGGCGCTCGCCGGTGCTGAGCGAGAGGGTGATGACGCGGGAGGAGTTCGTCTGTAGCGCGAGATGCACGATATTGTACCACTGGCGCGAACGCTCGATGAGTTGAGCGCTAGTGAATTCGCTCGTGGGGGTGGGGTAGTCGACGCGCGGCTTTGGGGTCTTGCTCCAATGTTCGTCCTGCTGCAAGGTGTGCTCGGCGTCGCGTAACGACGACAGGAATAGGTCGAGGCGACTGCGGTCAGAGCTGCTCACCCGGCGATTGAGGGACTTGATCTGCTCGCCGACGTCGTCGAGGATACTCTGGCCGTCTTTAACTTTTTGGAGCTCACGTTTTTCCTCGTTTGCGGTGCCGGCGATGAAGAGTTTCTTGAAGACTTGAGTCGCCCGCGTTTCAGAGGGCACGCGGACGCCGCGTCGATTCCAGATGAAGTCTCCGCCGCCGAGGTTGAGTGAAGCGAAGCGGGTCTGGTTGCCGATGTGGGAGGCAGCTTCCTGGTCAAGCGAGATACCGTTCTTAATGTCGTTGGAGCGGATCATTTCCGAGTGTACGCCGGTGAACAGGCCGCATTCGGCGAAGTGGCCGGCCGCGTAGCGGTGGGACATGCCCGAGAAAACGGTGAATTGCTCCCGATTACTTTGGAGGATCTTCAGGTAGCGGCTGGCTTCGTAATCGCGACCGGCTTTGGTCGGGAAGAAGTTCGGCGAATACATCCCGAGGGGTTGGCCGATGAGCACCATGCGGGATTGCTGGGCGGCGCTCTTTTTCGCCTCGGCCGCGCTGGCTGGGATCATCGCTTCCAGGAAGGGTAAGCCGATGGCGATGCCGGAGGCACGGAGGAAGGTTCGACGGTCGAGGCGGGGAGGGGCCATGGGTTTGGTGGGGTTAAGGGGTGAGGGCTTACTTGTTGAGGAAGACGCGGCTCTGGACGATTTCGTGGACGAGCGTGCGGAATCCATAATTCTTCTGGCGAAGCTTGGCGACGATTCCTTCGACGACCTCGCGGTCGGCGAACTCGATGTCCGCCCCGGTGGAATAAATCATGAGTTTACTGGTCAGGCTGCGGGCCAGCTGGTCTTTATCTAGAAGGACGATTTTTTTATAATCGTCGATATCCTTGAAGGGGCGTCCCTCGGGGGTCTGTCCGCCTTTTTCCACATCGAGACCGCGATATGCTACCCGGCCGCCCGCGTAGGGCAGCTTAACGATGCCAGCCTTGGTGCGGACAGGGACACGGTAAAACTCGCGCCAATTCCCGATAGGGTCGAAGTTTTCCAACGCGAAGCCCGGCGGGTCGATGTGGTTGTGGCAGCTGGCGCAGGCGGGGATGTCGCGATGCTTGGCGAGTTGCTCGCGGATGGTGGTGGCACCTCGGATGTCGGGTTCGATGGCGGGAATATCGGGCGGAGGCGGGGTTGGAGGTTTTCCGATGATACGTTCGAGGACCCACTTACCCCGGAGGATGGGGGAAGTCCGGGTGCCGTCCGCTGTCACCTTCAGGACGCTGGCCTGCGTCATGACGCCGCCCCGATGGCTATCCTTTGGAAGGATCACTTTCCGGAACGCATCCCCGCTGACGCCTGGGATGCCGTAGAGGGTGGCCAGGCGCTCATTGAGCATCGACCAGTCGGAGTCGACGAAGTTGAGCAGGCTCAGATCTTTCCTGAGGATTTCTTCGAAGAAGAGGTGTGTCTCCTTGGGCATCGCCGCAAGGAGCAGGTAATCGAATTCACTGTAAAGCTGGGGGTCGGGGATGGTGTCATCGATTTTCCTGAGGTCGAGCCACTGCCCGGTGAAGTTTTCCGTGAAGCGATGTGCCTTCGGAGAATTGAGCATTCGCTCCACCTGGGCCCACAAGACGGCGGGGCGGCTTAATTCCCCCTTGCGGGCCGTGTTCAGGAGCTCCTCGTCGGGCACGCTCGACCAGAGGAAGAAGGACAGTCGCGAGGCCAACGCATGGTCGTCGAGTTTGGTCGAGGTTAGGTTGCCTTGGGCGTTGGCGACGGAGCTCGCCGAATCCGTTAACAACAGGAAGTCCGGGGATGATAGGATCAGTTTGTAACCATAAGTCATCGCATCGTAAAACGTGTACTTCAGGTCGAGCCGGGCGTGCACCTTTTTCACGAAATGTTGCACCGTTACTTCATTAACTGGTCGGCGGAAGGCGCGGGGAAGAAAAGCGCGAATAAGTCGGGCGGCGTCTTCCTTGGGCGCCGCTGATACGGGGACGAGCGGATCGGCATACCAGTTATCCACCGTCCAATTTTTTCCGTTGAAAACGGGTTTGGCGCCTTCGTTTTCAGCCTTTGCGATGGATTGCGCCTTCAGCGGAAGATTTCCGAAGAGATTAGCATAGGCCGGGCCAGGGAAGGGATTGATGGGACCTTCGATTTTGAGCCATTCGACACGGAGACCGCTCCCAGTGTATTCATCGAGGGTTTGCTTGGTCCCTCGGATGTCCCAATAGGTGAGCAGATTGACCACGAAACCCTGATTCCGTTCGAGGTCGATCTCGTACTCGATGACTTTAGGCGCGCCAGGAGGGATATCGCGAATTTCACGCAGGACCGGATTTTCCTTGCCGTTGGTCACGGTCATGAAGGCGACGGAAATGGGTTTTCCGCCAGCGCCCACGGCGGAGGCTTTCATCTGAACGCGGTATCGCCCGGCGGCGCGGACGTTGGGCGTGGCGCATAATCCATAGCGCGGCAATTGGCTGTAAAAGATGAGGGCGGTGCCATCCAGCTTGGCGCTCTTCCCGAGCGTTTGTTTGAAATTGGAACCTAATTTAGTCATGTCCTCGCCCGTGCGAGTGGCGGCGAACGGGATCGGTGGGCAGGGTGGTACGACGGAGGCGACGGCCTTGGCGGCGGCCTCTTGGTAGCGTAGGAAATGGACCGCCGAAAGATCGAGCCCGGCGCTCACGTTGTCGAAGCCTGCGGTCGATACGTCTTCCGGGAGCATTTCACGAATCCGCACGTTGGTTCCGAGGAGGTCTTGCAAGGCAGTTTCATATTCCGTTGCGTTCAGGCGCCGGATAAGCACGCGACCCCTGGTGCGTTGCTTTTCGAGGGAGGCGGCTTGGAGTTGTGTCTGCAGTCCACCCGTAACCGTGGTGATGTCTGCGCTGGCCGGCCGAGTCTTTTTCTTGGGGGGCATTTCGCCCGATTTAATCTTGTCGAATACATGCGCCCAAGTGGCGGCCGATTTTTCGTCCCGGAAATCGACCGGTAGATTGTCCAATCGCAGGCCCGCCTTGTGTGAGTCCGCATCGTGACAGTCGTAGCAGTGCTTTTCCAGAAATGGCTTTAAGCCTGGGACGTCCGCCGCAGGGAGAGTGAGCACCCAGCCGAGGGCCCCCAAGGTTAGTAGTGACCTCATTATTTCTTCTTGGGTAAGGCGACGGGTGCCGCACTGACAGGGGTGGTGAGGATGTTCACGTCTGGTCTGGCCTGCTTGAATACGGCAAGTCCGTCAGCCGGAATGGGTAATTTGCCGGCGGTGAGGGTCAGTTTTTTTAGGGTCTTAATCCCGGCGAGGGCTTTGAAATGCTCGGGGGTCAGGGTGCCGAGGCCTTCAATATTCAGAGCGGTGAGTGGAAGTTTCTGGAGGTGGGCGAGACCAGTGGGTGTTAGGGTGGTTTGGGAGCCACTGGGCGCCGTGAAATCAAGGCCGAGGTCTTCGAGTTTGGGGAAGTGGCTGACGATGTGGGTGAGCTGTGAATCGTCAGGCATGAGGGGGGAGTGATACCAGCTAGCCCGCTTGAGATTCGGCAAATCATGGAGTGCCATAATGGCGTCGCGTTGTTTCTTGGGGTTGTCGCGATTCAAATCCCGCAGGCCCATGCAGCCGCCAATGGTCAGCGATTCGACGGGCAGTCCGGAGAATTGTTCCAAGGCGGCGAACTTATGTCCGTGCCAGATCGACAGCCTCTTTAGTTTCGGCAACGCTTGGAGGAAACCCCATTCGTTATCGCGCAGTGGGGCTAAATTGAAGGCCGCCATTTCGAGGTGGGTTAATTTTGCGATGAGTTGATATTCCTCGGCCGTCAGCAGTGTCTCGCCTTTGACTTCGGGCTTATCGGGCGTCGGGACGGAGGCGCCACGGGAGAATAGTCTGATCGCGTGGCCCTCAGGATTTTTGGTGATGTTGAGGCCTTTGTCAGTGAGGTAGGCGATGACGCCAGATTCATCTGTGGGCAGGGCGGCCTGAAGGGCGCCGGCGTGGGTGAGAAGAGCAAGGGCGCCGAGGCATGGAAGTAGGCGAAACCAAGAGAGGGGTGCGCTCATTTTGAAAGGAGTCTGAAGGATGAAAAAATCGTCCGCGCGGGGTCACGAGGATAACTGATGATGGGATTTTTATAGGTCTTTACTGGGAGAGTCAATCGACAGGTCTACCCCACTGTTCACCCCTTTGGCGTCGGCAATCTGCCGTAAGCCCCTGAAATGCTTAGGCTTCCGGTTGCCTCAGCGGGCCTGGTAGCCCTGCCACAGCCATTCAAGGGCGGAGGGGAGGAGCTGGGCGCGGGCGTTGCCGATGCCGTGGCCGGAATCTTGGCAGAAGTAATACTGGTAGGGGTAGCCCTTGTCCTTGAGGACCTTGGCCATGCGGTGATTGGCTTCGACCCAGTCATGCATGCCGTCGCGCATGACGTTGGGGTTGTAGTTGTCGCGGTCGCCGACGGCCATGTAGAGGCGGATGGGCTTACGCTCGCTCTGGGGGATGAGGGTGTCGTGGAAGTCCCAGGCGCCGCCCGGGGTCTTGGGGTCGAACGGCCACTGCTGGTTGACGAACGTGCCGGACAGCGTGAGCACGCGGCGGAACCACTCGGGATGATACCACGCCATGATCAGCGCGGCGGAACCACCCGAGCTCGTGCCCATCGTAGCGCGGCCGTCGGGGTCGGACGTGAACTTCACGCCATAATTCTTCTCCACGAGCGGGAGCACCTCGTGCTGGATGTACTCGGCGTAGAGGCCAGACATGTTGTCGTATTCCCGGCCGCGTTCGTGGCCCTGGGCGTCGCCGCCGCCGTTGGCGATCTGCACCATGATGAGGGCGGGGATGCGTTTCTGCGCGATCAGGTTATCGAGGATGCGCGCTGTGTTGACGTCGGGCTTACCGAGGCCGGGTCCGTCGTGCGTGACGAGCAGCGGAGCGGCGGTACCGGGGATGTATTGCGCCGGGATGTAGACGGTGATCGTGCGCTTGTAGTCGATGGGCCGTGTCTTGACGATGAGAGTCTTCGGGTTACTCGGATCCGGGACGCCAAATTCATCGCGGGCGAT
>Ga0049082_10000255_pt1 | contig 14164 bp, 10 predicted proteins | sample GreLakmeHU45MSRF_FD_66718 | JGI IMG/M metagenome (GOLD analysis project Ga0049082, IMG submission 66718) | Freshwater lentic microbial communities from great Laurentian Lakes, MI, USA - Great Lakes metaG HU45MSRF | ecosystem: Environmental > Aquatic > Freshwater > Lake | place: Great Lakes... | reverse complement strand
CTTGGCTTTCCTTGCTTTTGTCAGTATAGTAACTCACCATAACATCTGATGGGATAACTGTATTGAGATTGTTTAACTTAATTATATTTTTTGTAAAATCAAGAGCGTCTGAGTCTTTTTCAAATGCTTCTACCTTGGTTATAAATTTTGTTTGAACTGTTTTATTAATATCACCCTTTGCATTAAGAATGTTTTGTGCTGCTACACCTATTGACTCAGATGTTGCACCAGTAAACTTTGTAATAATGTTCATCATCTTTGGTGCAATATCTTTATTATCTGTTGCCATTTGCAAAAGAGTTCTAAATACGGCTGGAGGAATATCTCCACTTGCCATCTTTGCTTGAATTAAAAACTCTTGTCCACTATCGATAAGACCATCTTTTCTTAGATTTTTTGATTGCTGGTTTACAGTATCTATATATGCTAACTGGTTAGGATCATTTTTGTATTTTGCAGTTGTGGCTTTTTTCATTCCAGACATCATTGACTCTTGCATACCGCCAGCACTATTATATTGAGAGACTATACTTGCTTGAACTTTTGCCTGTGCTGCAGTTAATTGCTCTCTTTGTCCTATTATATTTTTTGCTCCTAGTTTACCTTTTACTCCTAAATATTTATTCTGTAATGCTTCTGCTTCATTAATTTTACCTTGAATTCTAAGTTCTTCAATTTTCTTTTCATAATACATATCAAGTGAATCTACCATTTGTTTATTTTGTTCCATTGCAATTTTAGCATCTACCGCATAGGTTGCTCCAAGAACTGCTGCTTCTTTTGCATTTTTCTGTTGTGCCACGAATCCAGCAACTGCTCCTATTGCTGTTCCAATTCCAGCACCTATAATTGCTCCTGCAACTGCTCCTACTGGTCCTCCTGCTGCACCAACGGCTGCGCCAACCCTAAGCCCTCCAAATGCTCCTAACAGTCCACCACCTAGGGCTGTGGCTCCAATGCCTGCTCCTTGTCCTACTTTTTGTCCAGCAAGTTGCTTAGGTAATCCAGCATTTTTTACATTATTAGCACTAGTTTCCATATTCTTTGCATTTGTATTTACCATATCTATTCTAACCTTTAATGGATCGTTAATAAGGTTTTCTCCATTTGGTCCAAGTAGACTTTCTAATTGAGCAATAACCCTTATACCAATAGACATATCTCCTGCTTGTCTAGCAGCATTCATAGCCAAACTTTTTGCCTGTGACATATCCATAGCACCAGACATAATTGCTGCAGAAAGTTGGCCACCTAAATCTTTCACTGCAACATTTCCCTTACCGTCAGCGTTCTGTTTTGAAATTCTTGCAGTCAAAGCCTTTCCTTCTGCTGTTTGAGCATATGCTTCTCCATATGTAGTCTTACCAGTTGCTGGGCCAAGCATTGCAAAAGAATTTTTTCTTCTTAGGTCCATCTGTTCTGAGGCTGTTGTTTTACCACCAAATTTTGCTATAGACTGTAATGCAGATGTAGATCCTTTAAACTTTTCACCCTCTTCTAAAACCTGATTTGCTGCTTTATCAAATGACATTCTCAAGGCAACAAATGATCCAACTGTTGCAAGAAGTCCTACTGCTAAGGCTGACGCAGGACTTTTTAACATTGGAATTATCATAGACAATCCCATAAGTGGCATCATTAATTTTTGTGAGATTTCTCCAACTTTGCCTGGTGCCATAGAACCAATCATTGCTGCTCCTGCTGCCATTCCAACACCGCCAGCAAGCCCAATTCCCTTGCCTGGTACTTTTGCATTTTGTCTATTCTTTGCAAGTCTTTCTAATTTGGTAGGTGCAAATTTACCATTTGCCATTGAAGGTCCCATTGGTGTTTTAGAAACTGAAGGTGCTGGTGTAAATTGTGCTGCTGCTCTTTCACTAATAATTCTTTTTTGATATGCTACAGAGTTTGCTAATTTAGTTCTTCTTTCCATTTGTCTACGCATAGACTTGGCATCTGCATCCATTGGACCCATGCCGTATAGTTTAGTTCTTGATGCTGCCATCTTTGCTTGTGTTTTTGCTTCTGCCCTTTGGCGCTTTTCCATTTGTCTACGTAAAGATTTAGCATCTGCATCTATTGATCCCGTTCCATACAAAGCAGTCCTTGATGATGCTGCTGCGGATTGAGATATTGTTTTTCCAATAGTGGCACCAGCAGCCTTGGCTTTTGCAACAGATCCTTTTACTCCCGCAAGAATTGCGTTTACAGTTGCATTCTTTGATCCTGGGGCATTTGCTTTTCCAACAATTCTTCCCTTGGGGCCTTGACGAACCGATGAAGCAACACTCGCTGGAGCAAGTCTTGTATCCTTTATGCTGCCAGAGTCTGATTTTAACTTTCCGTTATTTGGCTTTGTTGGTATTGGCTTTAGGTTACCCTTTTTGTCTTCAAGTACTTCATCTGGCTTTACCAAAATTGAACGATGGAAGTTATAAACCTTTTTCCAGTCTGCATTTAAGCCAGCCTGAAGTCTCTTGTACATGTCTTCATAAACCTTTTTGGCTGGATCTCCATCCTTAAGTTTAAAGCCATCTATAGTTTTTCTTAATTTTGGAAGAGTTCTATTGATTTCTTCTTTTATTTTTCTTTCATATTCATCTGCAGACTGAATATTTTGTGGAATATCAGCAGTTGCATTTCCAAACCAGAAAGGAGAACCATTAGCATTTGGTCCTGTAACACCCTTAAAGTTATGCATAGCAATTGCTTCCATTGATGGAAGACCACTTGAATAGGCTCTTTTACCAGAGGCTGTATCAAATACACCTGCAGCGCCAACATCGGCTACAACATTTCCTCCAAGGTTGCCCTTCTTAAGGTCTTTGTCTCCACGAAGGGCTGCTGCTACTGTTTGCTTAATATATTCTTTTTCAGTAAAAGTTTTTGACATTGTGTTTGGATCAAATCTTGAGTCATACGGAGATTCCAACACAATAATTTTTCTTTTTTTCTTAACATCTGGTTCATCAATATCTGTAGGATCAATCATTGTTTTGATTGTTTGTCTTGGTGCTAGTAAGCCTTGTGCTCTAGCAATCTCAGTTCCTCTTTTTTCTGCTATAGCGTCTAACTCACTCAGCATTGGTTTTACAAATACTTTTGACCCATCTGGCTTTGTAAATATTCCGCCGATGGTTGACATAAAATTACTTCTACCAGAACTCTGTGTTTCTTGAACACCAAAGTTTGTAGGCTTCTTTGCTCCAAAGGCGGTTTGAGATGCTTCTATTGCAACTGCTCTTAGTTTTTCTTGGTGTGCCATTGCTTTTTCAAGATCAAGCAATTGTGGGGCTGATAGCGGTGCTGCAACCTTTGTTTTCTTTGCTGCCTTTGTGCCTTGAGAAATTACAGGGGTTGTTCCTGCTCCAAGTCTGTTCATATTAACTACGGTTCCTTCTGGAACTTGAACTCCATGGTATGTGCCTGCTGGAAGAGTTATAGTTGATGATCCAGTTACTACTCTTTTTTTACTATTAACTCTTTCATCAATGCTGTAGTCTAAAATTAGACCTTGTCTTTTTGCCTCATCAAGAATTTTTCTGCTTTCATCAGGTGTAGTTCCTAATCCTTTACCCATATTAAATCTATAGTCTGTTGCATACAGTCCTTGAGATTTTACATAGCCTGGGTCGTTTGGACTTATTATTTTTGGAATTTCTTTCTTATATAAATTGTCAACTATTGAATCATTTATAAATGGGCTTTTAGATTCTTGAATTGACTTTAAGAATGCATTATCTAGCGCTTGTGCCTGTACTGCAGACATTCCAGATGGAGACCATTTGCCTGCTCCACTCTTAACCCATTCATCTATAAACTGTTGTTTAGGTACTCCACCAGTTAGGCTAGGCATTGCTTTATTCATCCACTCAGGGAAGTTGAACATAAGGCTGTGCTTTGTTGTTGTTACTGGTGGCAAACCTTGTGATATTAGAACCTGTTCCATAGTTATAAGTTTTAACTTTTGATCTGGAGACATATTAGGATTGCCCTTAATAATGTCTGATATTAGTCTTGGCTCGCTGCGTCCGCCTACGTGTGTTTCATTAGTTGCAAGTGATTTAGCATCTGTTTTTGCTGCTACTTCAGGAGCAAAGGCTAATCCTTGAACTGTTCCGCCTGCAACCATGTGTGCAATAAATGGTCTGTTTGCTGGATCTTGTGCTGATTGCTGAGGGATTACTGCCTCACCAGGAGTTAAGTCTGAGTTTACACTATCTTTATTTCCAGTTCCTGGGACGCTTGTTGTTCCTTTACCATATTTTTTAGGTGTAGGCATACGCTTTCCAGCACTGGGACCAACAAATCCTATTTGTGCTGCGATGGCTCTTCTATATGCATTTGCCAACATGTTAACTGCTGCTGTTTCAGAAGTAAAGGTTTGTCTTAATCTTTGATGAACCTGATCAAGTGATGCTGCAACTGCTGATGCCTCTAACTGTTCTTTAGTTAAATAGTTTGTCTGCTCTCCTAATATTTGACTTGATTGACCCGTTCTGTTATACATAGATTTTAATCCTGCAAACATTTTAATTATGTTAGCAACAGCATTTGCAATCAAACCAAATCCCATTAAAAGAACTGGTCCAACACCAGCAAAGGCAACTGTAAGAATGGTTAAGAATTTTTTAGTACCATCTCCTAAGTTATTAAACTTGTCAAGAATTTTTCCAACAAACTCAACAATAGGGGTTAATGCTTTTAAGAATTGTTCTCCTACTGGAGCAATAGCCAATTTTAAATCTTCCATTGATTTTTTAAATTTGTATGTTGTTGTATTTTGTATTTTATCTAATTCTCGTTGTGACAATATTGCAAGTTCTTCTGTGGTTGCTTTTGTTAATGATAGGACTCTTTGTGCTTGTGTACCCTGGGCTGTTACGTTTTGAAACAATGTGGAAAGTCTTGAAAATTGGAACTTACCAAATAGTTGTTCAATAGCACGAGCACGGTTAAGTGGATCAAGAGTATCAAGTGCTTGTGCAAACCCAACAACAGTTGCTTTAATGTCTCCTTGGTTGGCTTCAACAATTCCTTTAATATTTACGCCAAGTTCTCCAAGAAACTTGCTTGCCTTTGTTGATGGATTAATTAAAGATGCAAGACCAGACTTAAGTGCGTTAGCGCCTTCGGATGCATTGATTCCGCCTTCTTTCATTGCTGTAAGGAAAAATGCTAAGTCTTCAACGTTTCCACCAAGTTGTTTAATAACTGGTCCAGCCTTTGGAATTGCTATTGTTAAATCTTCAATGGATACTACAGTTTGGTTTTCAACTGCGTTAAGGAAATCAATTTTGTTTGCAAGATCTTCTGCTGCAACACCAAAAGCGTTAGTTACAGAAATTGTTGTCTCTAATGCCTGTGTTTGTTCTACTCCGCCAAGTACTGCAAGTCTTGTTGCCTGTACAACTTGTGCAATTAATTCTGCACCCATCTTGCCCATTGCTGCAGCGTCTGCAGCCATCTTCATTGTATCTTCTATTGCAACTCCATACTTAGTATATTCTGTTGCAAGTTTTTGAACTTGCTTAACCATTGCATCGGTTTCTGCTTGTGTTGTAAACATTTCTCCATACACACGCTTAAATCTAATTGCCTGCTCTTCAAGTTTCATGAATGTTTTTGAAGCAACTGTACCAAGCATTGCAAGTGGAACAGTAAAACCAACCATTAACTGACGACCAGCCCACTGAGTATTCTTACCAAAGTTTAGGAGATTGGTTGATCCTTGTCTTAATAATTGATTAAGTAGTTGTTGTCTCTGTGCAGCAATGGCTGTTTGTGTACCCAGATTTTTCATATCAAGCGTTAGAGGTCTTACCGCAATTGCTTGTAGTGCTCCATTAGCACCTCTGCCCATCTTTACATACTGGGTCTGTATATCTTTTACACGCTCTCGTGCAACTTTATTTAATGTTTCAAATTCAGATCTAAACAATCTTCCAAAAGTCTTTGTGGCTGCTCCAGTATATCTAAAATATTCTCTAGATGTTAACTTGTTTCTTTCTAAAGCATTAGTAAAAGACTCTGTACTTGATGTTACTGTTCGCATAGATGCCTGGAATTTTCCAGTAGCATTTATGCTGTTCATCAAGTTCTGTGCTTGATTTGCTGCTACCGCTGAGGCTGCGGTACCAGACTTTGCCATCTGTGTATGGAAGGCTGATATTTGACGTTGTAGAAGTTTTAGACTTGCTAAAGCATCGGACGTATCAATATTTACATGAATATTGGATTCTACATCAGCCATCCATTAACACCTCTTTATTTAGTTATTTGCAAGGTTGCCGAGTAGTGATGCGTCAGAAAGTTTAATTCCTGATGCCTCTTCGACAATCTTGTATACTGTTGGAAGGTCTAGATTTTCTTCTAGGGCTTCCTTGTCTTCTGCCAATTCTGGCTTGTATTGTTTCATTGCGATTTGAACACAGTCCATTAGCAAATCCATAGACTTTTCGTTATCTTCTGCGACCTTTGAAATGTCTTCAAACTTCTTCATAAACGGACGAAGTAGAGAAATCTTAAGTGGTCTTACCTTGATCTTTGTTCCGTCGATCAGAGTTACTGTCTTTTCTTCAGTGGCGATTGCCATTTATTCCTCCTTATAAGGTTTAGTAAAGTATACCACAAATCAGGCTTATTTTCCGCCTATTCGTAAACCTCATAATCAAGGCCCATGCCAATACCAAACCCTGCTCTTTCAGCATTTACTCCTTGTAGAGCCAGAATATCATTTCCATTTCCTGTTGCACCCTTGCTAAATACTCTAGCCTTCATATCTTCCCATTCATTACCGTTGCCAGAATTTTTATCTAAATCTACTCCCTGCATAGCAGCAGCAAACTTTTTATCACTGTAGTCTAATTCTCTTTTTATCTTTAGTGTGGCTGTTAGTTCTTGCATAGACATTGATGACTCTAATTGATCATAGTCTTTCCATATACCGATTAAAAAAACCTCTGACTCTAGTTTTGCTAAGTCTAAGGTTTCCCATGTTGATCCACTGTCAACTGCCTGATTTTTAACAGTGTCTTCTGACTTCTCGTTAATTTTGATTCCTGCTGCAACATCAATAACATCATAGATAGTTGGTAAGTCTAGGCTATCTTCTAAGTCTTCAATAGTTTTAATTGATGGGCAATATTGTTGCATTGCAATAAGAGCGCATTGAGCCAGAATAGATATTGATTCATCATCACTTTTTGCTTCTTTAATTTTTTCAAATGTTTCTAAAAATTCTCTTAGGTATTTTATTTTTAATGGGGAAGCAACAATAACTCTATCATCTACTAGTGATATTTTTTTTGTATCATATATTTTTGTTGCCATTATATAAGTATACCAAACAGAAAGGCCCAACCCCGAAGGATTGAGCCTCTCATATTAAGTTGTATTATGCTGATAGTGTGCGGTCTACGATCTTACCGTAAGACGCATTATCGTTTGGAAGAAGACGGAATGAAACTTCAAACATTGAAGCCTCGTCGCGCTTTGCAGATACTGTTACGTTCTCAATTGAGAGTGCACGGTATGCTACATAAATTCTTTCCTTTGGATCTAGAGAAGAACCAGAACCTGGTCCTACTGCTACTAGACCACGCTCTAGTGGAACGTCGCCAATATCTCCAGCAGAAATCTTCATTGTTTGAAGTCCTCCTGCTGTTGCTAGATCTGCGGTATCTCCTGCAATTGCTACTAGAAGATTTTCTAGTGTTGCCTCTGCGAAAGATGTATTTAGATTAACTGTCATGCCTTGCTTGAATAAACGAGCAACGTCGAGAAGTTGATCTACTGCTACATCACCAAAGTCTGGTTGGAATGCAAGTTCCAAACCATTTGATGTGTATCCTATATTTGTGTAATCAGTGTCAAGTGACAAAGTTTCTTTATAGGATGTTGCGGATGCTGTCATTACTGGAAGATCTGTCGCTGCTTGTGCGTCAGTGATTGCTCCAGATGCTGTTACGTATCCGATTGGGCCATCATCATGCGTAAATAGTGCTGCTGCACCTACGATAATGTTACTACTTGAACCACGGCTGTATGCCATATATTTCACCTCTTTCATTTTTATTAAAAGGGGGTTGTTTCCTCACACTAATTATACTACCATTTTATTATGCTGGTAGTTCTAGTGGGTGCCAGTCGTAGTCGATAATTATCTTATTCCCCGCATAGGTACGGGCTGTGGCAAAGTCTACAATATCTCTAGTTTCTTCGAGTTGGTAGATCTTAAAATTGTGAAAGAACATAGGCTTAGAATCTATGGTCTCATAATCTAGGTTTGCCTGCGCCCATTCATTAAGGTCTTTTGCTGAATCGTCACCGTTATCAAGTAAGTCGCTTACTTGTTGTTGTGTTATAACCATATTCCTTTGTGCGTCATTTCCTACTGAGTAAAAATAATATAGAAGTTGCTCACATTTAATGTATGGGAATGGAGTCCTTCTCATTTTAAACATTCTATCGTATACTCCAAAGACACCGTTGCTCTGTGGAAAAGTTTCAGTTAGTGCATCAATTTCTGTTGGAAGTGTTGGGAAAAAATATGTTGTTCCTTGAGAATCGAATCCAGGATCTATTTTTGCTGCTAAGTATGCGTTAATAATTGTAGGTGGATGATGAATAAGAGCCATTATGCACCCATCCCTGCGTTAGCAATCCAACGATATCCAGTTGATAAACCTTTAGCCTTACCAATTCTTTTGCCTGCTGGCATATCTTTTTTATATACCTGTGGATTTTCAAGATATCTTGCAACGCCACTTGTTCTTAAAAACGCTTGTGAGAAATATTTATTAAAAAACATGTCAAAGACTTTTTCAAAACCGCCTTCTACTTCTGTTCCTCCAGGGTTTAAAATTTCTACAGGCCCTCTTGTAAACACCGTTTCTCCGTTATCATCAAACGCTAATATCTGTGCAACTCTTGGTCTAATTGTAACTGGAATTCCTTTTTCCATGATTCTTGCTTTATCATAAAATGGTGTGCGTGATCCATCTTTGATAGATTTAGACTGACTAAAAGATGATCTAAAAGATAGTCCTAGATTGCTTGTTGTGTATGAAATATCGTATAGCCTTGCTTCTGGGCTTCCAGTCATAGTCCATTCATAAACATGATGAAGCATCTGTGGGTTAACCCTTGCATTAGAATCTATAAACTCTTTCATTATTTCTACTGTTTCCATTCCTAGAGTTTTTAGGAATACAGTCTTTCCTCTTTGAATACCCTCTAAAAATCCTACAGAATAATTAACTATATTGTTCATATCTTTTTTAAATTGTTTTGAATTAAATGTTGTTATCATACATCACCTGACTGATTCTCTGATCTTCTTATTACTACCTTGTAAGATTCAACAACGCCAAACGGTCCAGTGAATGGTTCATAGGTTGCTACCTCAAATAAAGTACCTTTGCCAGATCTAGGACCTGAAGTTTCCATATAAATAAGGTTTCCCTCTTGGTCTTTAATATCAGAAATTAATATATTTGTTAAAGCATTTTTGCTATCTAGCAAAGAAATTCTAATGTCAGATTTTATTCTTCCAACTAGGATTGAGTTCTGTGTGATATTTACGTTTGGCTTTACCTCTTCTTTAAAGGCTGATCCACCTGAAGAAAAACTACAAGCAAAGACTCTATCAAGAACCCAGTGTTTTTTTATTGCGCCAAAGTCTCCTTGATCAACTATTGGATGATATAAAGATGCTTGCATTGGAAACATGAAGTCTGGGCTTTCGCAAACTGTCATTATAATACCCCAATTTTTGTAATAGACTTAGCATACTTTGAAAGTATCTTGTCTACAATTATGTTTCCTGTTCCTTCGAAAAGACCTTTATCAAACTGAATTCTATACTGATCTGTGTTATAAGAAGAAATAAACCTCTTGTAATAATCTAATTTGCCACATGCTATGTCATGAATAAGCATTTCTGCTGCCCTAGTTATGTCTAACGGTACAGAAATGTACCCACATTCAACTTCAATTCTATAATCCCAAGTGTGTGCAAAACCTCTATATACGAATAAAGGATTTAAAGAGTCGGATGATGCTGCTGGCAATACTAGCGGAGCAGACTCTGCACGATTAATATTCTCTGTAGAAGACTCAACTATTGCTGTTTTATCTGATGTTACTTCGTATGTTCTATCTTCTACTAGTTTGTTATTTTCATATACCGACAAAACTTTCTTTACGTCATCCCAGATTGGCAAATAGTCAGATCCAGTTCCTGTAAAATTTAAAACTTTTCTTTTATAATAAAATCCTTCTGGAACAACAGAATCAATTATTGCTCTTGCTAATTCTTCATTTTTTGTATATTCTGCAATATCAGAAGCAGTTGTTGCGTTGTCTGATGGGTTTGAATATGGCCTTACCACTTCATAAAACTCAGAGTGTATTGTTTCTTCATTTTCATCTAAGACTGTTAGTTCATAGTAAGAGTCATATCTTCCAGGCAAAGTTGTTGATATTGTCTGCCCAGTTACTTTATTTAAAAATTCATTATGTGAAAATGAAAGATCCGCCATATCATACAAATACATTTTAAAATCTGTTGCTACAGTATAACCTGCAGGAATAGTAAAATTAACTGTAGTATTTGAGTATGGCGGAACTCTCAATATTTTCATCTTTAATTATCCAAAAGCCTTTTCGACTTCTTCAGGTGTAGCAATACGAACATGTGAGCGAGTTAGCCACTTGTCTGCTTGCTTTTGTGTTACGATGTTGTAGCCCCTATTAAGGGTTCCAACTTCTTCCCAGCGAACACTCTTTGTTGAAAAAAGCGCTACCTTTCCTGAAAGGTTTACATCTGTGTTAATTGTTTTACTTGCGCCGTCTGCTGCCATTGATCCAATAGCACCTGTTTCTGTAAAGCCTAGCGCTTGAACTGGCTCAACTGCTGCTGGTGCTTCTACCACTGCTTCAACTACAGGTTCTACTGTAGCCTCTACTGCTGGTGCTTCGACATGGTCATGCTCTTCAGCATTGTCTGCTGAAAACGGATTGTTATAGTTATCATTTTCCATTGTATCCTCCTTGTTTGTATTATATCATTAAAGTATTAAGGGGGACAGGAGAGTGAACTCCCGCCCCCCATTAAAGGTACTGTTTACAGATTAATCTGAAGCAGCGTCAGCGAATGCAATTGCATCCTCTTCTTCCCATTGAATACCAAAGCGGACGAATACTGTGTATTCAATTGTGTCCTTCTTTGCTACGTACTCACGGTTTACAACGATGTCGCGCTGGAATCCCCATACACGGTTTGCAGGGAATGTCAAGTCGATATAGCCTGCTGGGTAGTAAGGAACTTCCTGAACTTCAATTCCGAGAACACGTGTTGTACGTGCTCCACCGAATGTCTGTCCTACGCCATCAAGGTATGATTGACGATTTGACTGTGTGCTTCCGATAGGAATTCCTGAAAATGCTTCAGCAACTGCATCTGCAAGGGTACCGTTATTCTTAACGATTCCTCCAAATGTATCTGTACCTGCGTAGAACTTAAGATTGTTCTTAAGTGCACGGTACTTACGTGGCATTGCATTAATGATTCCCTGCATAACTTCAGGTGTCCAGGCGTTATCTGCTACAGTTACAACTGACTCATGTGCTTGTCCAGCACCTGTTCCAGTCTTTGCTTTATTGATAAATCCGTCCATGATTGACAGGAATGAACCTGTTGAACCATCACCGTTGATAGCGAGATCTTCGATATCGTTTGCGAATGCGTTGGTCATTAGGCGTACCAAGTGATCTTCTAGAGCGTCACCTTCTACACCATCTTCCAATGATTCTGCTGTTACTTCCCAATCAAGACGAATCTTCTTGGTAGTAAGTTCGACCTTAGAGAATGTTGCACCTGTGTTTGTGTATGTACCAATTGCTTGCGCTGCTGCACGAATTACACGCTCACCGACGTTTACCTTCTCAAGTTCCATAGAATTAGCCTTCATTGTTACACGACGGCCATCCTTTGCTAATACTGTTGCATCCCAAACATAGTCGATAAAACGACGTGCCTGCTCGGGGCGCAAAATTCCAGAAGCCGCTGAACCACTAGGGTTTACAGCATTGGCTCCGCTTGTAGATCCAAGTGTCGCTGTTGGAATATTTCCAAGTGTACTTGCACCTGGTGTTGATACTCCACCAATTCCACCTGATGCGAAAGCACCTTGACCCTGGTAAAGCCCTGGTGCTGTTGCACCGAGATCTCCACTTGCGCCTGGCTGGTTTTTGATTATTTCTTCTGACATATTGTCACCTCCTAGTGATTTTTTCATTTGAATAGATCGGCTGTTTTGAGGAAACTACCGCCCCATAGGGATTTTTCAACCATTTCAGGTTGAGACTGAAAGATATCGCCGATATCTCCAGACTTTCGGAATGCGGTGTCTGCTTCCACAGCGTCTACTCGTTTTCCAAATTCGTTAAATTCATCTGATACGGCTGCAATATCTTTTGCAACTGCTGTAAATGAATCCTTTACTGTATCAACGTCTACCTTTGAAGACTTAAGAAGTTCTACTTCTGCTTGCAAAGATTTTACTGTTGACACTAGATCGCTAAAGGCTGATTCTAGAGTATTTTTCATTTCAGTAACTGCATCTGCAATTACCTCTTCTGACTTAGATACTTCTACAACTGCTTCAACTACTGTTTCGACTGCTTCAGCATCTTCTGCCTTGACAATCTCTTCTGCTACAAGTTCATCAGTCTTGACAACATCTGCTGTCTCAACCTCTTCTGTCTTGGCAATTTCTTCAGTAATTTCTGCAACTGCCTCTGGAGCGACCATAACATCTTCAATTACGTCTGTCTTTTCAACTTGTGTTTTTGATTTTGTCATAGGTTGTACCTCCTTGTTAATCTTAGAAGTATTAATGCCTTTAGCACTATCAACTAAGAATTTTATCATTGTTACTTTTTCATTATCCGTTTTTTCAACGAAACCTATATTCTCCATAGCATTGCCTGTTGTAGGACTTATTTCTGACTCATTTTCTGAAATCTGAACTATGCCAGACTCTCTATCATAAAAAACATTTTCAAGTACGGTGGCATCTGCTTTAAATACATCGACTCCATCAACTTTTTCAACTGATACAATATTTGCAAATTGATTTGCTGGGGAATCTACAAGACTCAACTCTATCAAATCGTATTGCTTAATAATTCTAATTGCTTTGTCTGACTTTTCATCAAACCCATCATCCCATTTATTCATTCTTCCGCCAATTGAAAAACCAGAAAGAGTTCCATCAAGGACTTTCTCCCAAGTATCTTGTGCACCTTTTGAAACATAGGCAGATACAAAGACACCGCTATAAAACTTTTTTGATTCTGGATCAAAATATTTCTCTGCTTTAAAGTCAACCATTTTGCCAACTGCTAATGGCTGGTGCATCTCACGAATATTTCCTCGGAATTTTGCAAAGGCATCCATTGATGCTTCTGCTGTAACAATGTCATCTTGCTTGTCAATGTTATCTAGGGATGCAAATCCAGATACGGTTCTTCGTTCTTTGTCTACCTTTGAAAAAGGCATTGAAAGACGCAAATTTTCCCCATTAGAGTTCCAATGGGCTTTGGATATATTACTCACTATTATATTATAAACCCCTTTTACGCATATATCACAATATGGACATATTGGACACTAAGGAGTTTTTCTTCCCTCTCCCTTTGGGGCTCTTCCAGCAACTGTAGATGTGCTATCAGAGTTGTTATTTGTTCTTTCAGAATCTCTTGCCCTTGTTGTATTTGCTTCTGCTGCTGCAGTGGGTTTAAGTTCTAACACCTCATCGCCACCTTCTCGTTGTGGCATATCCAAAAGAACTCTTGCTTCGTTTGGAGTCATAATCTGATTCTTGACATATCTTTCAAGAATTTGAGACTGTGCTATTTCATCAGTAAGAGTTAGTTCATTAAAAACAAACTCAAGAATATCTGTCTTTTCACGAACAATTTTGTTGATCATTTTTTCAATTTGTCTTTGGGCTGGTCTTGCAACCTGCTCTTTAAAGGTTCGATCCTGTGCAAGTGCTGCTGCTATAGATGCAGAATCGCCACCTCCAAGTTTAGACAGTGGCACTTGGTGTGCTACCAGGATGTCATCACGATTTTGTTTACGATACTCTTTAAA
>Ga0049082_10000253_pt1 | contig 14206 bp, 11 predicted proteins | sample GreLakmeHU45MSRF_FD_66718 | JGI IMG/M metagenome (GOLD analysis project Ga0049082, IMG submission 66718) | Freshwater lentic microbial communities from great Laurentian Lakes, MI, USA - Great Lakes metaG HU45MSRF | ecosystem: Environmental > Aquatic > Freshwater > Lake | place: Great Lakes... | reverse complement strand
CCTCACTGCGGTTTTTTTGATAACGTGCAATCATCAAATATGGTTTTTTTCGCGAATTATCGTCACTATCAATTTTTAGGGGATGCGACACGATATAACATTTTTTGTAAGAAAATTCATTTTCCTGAAATTCATAAACAGACCAATCATAAAACTTACTGTCAATGATTTGCGCGTTGGCATTGCTTGATAAGCCAATGATAGTAACAAGCTGGAGAATTGCACAAAAAATTATAAAATAAAAATAATCTGCTATATTTAGTGATATGTTGTGAAAAGTTTTGTATATCACTATTATTTATTAAATAAATTATAAATTAACTTAATATAATCTTTTTAGAGAATAATCAAGTATTGATACAAGGTCTTGGTAATACTCGCTATCAGCAAAAATTTTTAAGTTTTGTTTAGCTTGAAAAGAAAATTCCTGTGCAATTTTTTTGCAAAAATCCAGAGCTTTATATTGCTCAATTAATTGCAAAATTTCCTTAAAATCATCTTTATTTCTAATGTTATTTTGAAGATTATCAATAAATTTCTTTTTAATAAATTCTTTTTGAGCATGATTTGCATTGGAAAGAAGATAAATAATTGGTAAGGTAACTTTACCTTCAAAAAAATCATTACCCAAATCCTTTCCGATGACTTCTTCCTTCGAACAGTAATCAAGAATATCATCAACAATTTGAAAAACCATTCCCAGATTTTTTCCAAAGTCTTTCAATGCTTGAAGTTGCATATTATTTGCCTCGGCAATTATTCCGCCGACTTCTGTTGAAGCTGAAAATAAAATTGCAGTTTTGGCATAAATAATTTCTTGATATTTATCAATGGTAATTGATAGGTCATGAGAACTTTCAAGTTGCATAACTTCTCCATCAGCAATTACTGAAGACGCATTAGCAAGCAATTGCAAAGCCTGCATTTTATTACTCTTAACCATTTGTTCAAAGGCTGTGGCAAATAAAAAATCACCAACCAATATACTGAACTTATTATCCCAGATTGCGCTAGAAGTTTTCTTTCCGCGCCTGATTTCGCTATTATCAACCACGTCATCATGGAGAAGTGTAGCGGTATGAATTAATTCAACTGCAGAAGCTAGATTATATATGCGCTTATCATTTTCTAGGCCACAAATTTTTGCCGATAAGATTAATAAAATTGGACGAATTCTTTTACCGCCCGAACGAATAAGATGATGAGAAATTTCTTGAATAAGAGGCGATCTTCCTTGTGAAAAACTTAAAATCAGCTCATCAACATAATTTAAATCCTTTTGAATTTTTTTAACAATTTCTTGAATTTCTTGCATATAATTTTACCTTTATAAATCATATTAATCTTGCTTGTAAAGCATTAGAATATTAGTCTGACAATTTTCAATAATTGCTGATATTTGATTTAAAGAATCGCGAATTTTTTTTATTAATTCACTAGAATAACCTTCTTTTATAATTTCGATATAGTTAATCGATAATTTTTCAACTACTTGCTCTAGGTTCTCAATAAGAATTTGAACAATTTCAAATTGTTTACCAGAATTAATCGAGGAATCCTCAGAAACAAAATTTAACAGAATTTCGGCAAATTGATAATATTCCAGAATTTCATTGTATATTTTTTCTTTTTCTAACGCAGACATTAACAAATTATGTTTATTATAAATAAATAATATTAAGTAATAATAAAATATATTTATTTATGATTTATAAGATTTCCTTCAAGAATAATATTCTTTAAATAATTAATCAATTGCGATTTTTTACAATTAAAATTATTTTCCAACCAATATTTTTTGGCAAGATTTAAAGCATCGCCAATATTGCTTCCATGAATATTTAACAAAAGCAAATCATTACCATTTAAAGGAAATTCAGGTAAATTGAAGTTATTACAAAAATCCAAAATATTTATAAAATTTTTGATAGATAGATTATTCTTAATTATAACAAAAATTATCGCATCAATTATAATTTTTGAATCATAATCAAAGAAAATTCGCTTTAGCATAAAAATAAAATTTTCATCATTATTTGTGATGATTAGCGCTTCATTTTGTATTTTATTGGCAATAATTACTAGAGATTTAATGTAGTGTTTTTCATTATTAGTTGCACAGATTTTATCTAAAAAATCTATATTAAGATGATCGTAATTATTATTATTTTTTACAAAAATAATTGCAATTTTTAATAATAAATTAGCATTAAAATTAATTGCGTTTTCTAAAGCAAATAATCTCTCTAGATCGCCATAAATAATTGTTGGCGATATTATTTCGTTAAGAATTCCTTCATCATTAAAAATTTTAAGTATGCGGATTAATTGCTGATGATTTTTACTATTAAGCGTCAATAAAAATTCCTTTCTAATTCTCTCCTTTGATAATTTTTCTAAATTTATCTTATTAGCAATACATGCTTTTAAACCATCAAAATCAACATCCTTGGCATATTCACAACTAAAGCGAAAAAAACGCAATATGCGCAAATAATCCTCATTAATTCTATGATTAGCATCGCCAATAAAACAAATTTTGGAATTTTTTAAATCTTCTACCCCATTAAAATAATCATAAATTAACCCATTATAATCAAGGTATAGAGCATTAATGGTAAAATCACGTCTTGAGGCATCAATGAAGTAATCATCGACAAATTCTACGTCGCAATCTCGACCCTTATGATCAATATCTTTGCGCAAGGTAGTAATTTCAAAATTTTTTTGATTAATCACGGCGATTATTGTGCCGTATTTTTTAGCCAAATCAATGGTTTTAATATTATTTTTATTTAACAGAGTGATTATTTCATTGGGTAACAAGCTAGTTGCGAAATCAAAATCACTAACCACTTTGTTAATAATTAAATTTCTAACAGCTCCTCCCACCAATCGAGCCTTATCCTTAAATATTGAAAAAATTGTTTTAACCTCATCACTTAATGTGTCAATAATATTTGATTTAGTAGTTATTAACTGCATTGATTAAAACATTTTAGATTTAGATAAAATAAAACAAAATTAAATAACCTTTAAGAATAAATTATTATCATTAACGGCCTTAATAAGTCGTTCTTTTTCCACAACCAATGTAGAATTAGCTTGGATTACTATTCCCTTAATTCCGACTTCAGCGCATTTAGAAATTGTTGCAAGACCAATTGTTGGTAAATCTGCCTTATCACTCTGATTGGGTTTTTTTAATTTAATTAAAACAGCGTTATTTTTAAAATCACCCTGCAAAATTTTAAATCTTGAAATCATTTCATCAGTTCCTTCCAGCGCTTCAACGGCAATAATTTGTTTTTGAGCAACAATTAAAGCTTGTCCTACATCAAATTTGGCGAAATGCCTAATTGCTTTTATGCCTAGATCAATATCAATATTATTTTCCAAACTGGGAGCGATATTGCTAATCAAGGCTTTGGAAGAAAATACACAATCTAATAAATCATCAATTTTTAGAATTTTCAAACCTTCTTTCTCAAAAAATTTAATAACCGCTCTAAGAACCGCATCATCGCCTAAAATTTTATTGGCAATTATTTTGGCTAATAAAATTGCGCCTTTTTTATCAACTTTTAATGCCGAAAAATTTGGCTTTGTAACTCCACCAATAAATACAATATTTTTAATATTTTCATTTCGCAAAATGGTCAAAAATCTTTCGATTTCCCCGAAAGCAATTTCGATTGGATTGTTTTTGGAGTAGTCTTCGTCATATTTTTCATTTTTTAGCAAAAATAAAATAAAATGACGATTTTTTTTTAAACAATCTTCAATAAGAATTTTTGGTAATTGTCCTCGACCTGCAAAAATAGCGATCGCATGTAAATTTTTATCCAGCATGATTTAAAGAAGATCCTCCATCAATTGAAATTATTTGACCTGTAATAAATTTATTTTTAATTAAAAATTCAAGTGTTTGCAAAATATTTTCAATATTTCCAGTTTTTTTTAAGGGGATTATTGCACTCAACATTTCTAATTCTTTTTGCGGATTGTCACTGTCGATAGAAGCTAAAGTTAAACCTGGAGAAATACCATTTATTCTTACATTAGGAGCAATTTCCAAAGCGATCATTTTTGTTGCTGTTGCTAAAAATTTTTTTGTGATTAAGTAATTAAAATATTTTGTATCGTGACGTGCGATGTTTTTATCAAGCATATTAATCACTTGCGCATCATCTATTTTATTGGTCAAAACATGTTGCGTAAATTCCTTAATTAAATAAATTGGCACCATTAAATGAATGTCCAAATTATTTTGCCAATCCTTTTGAAAATCTTCATCTAGAAATTTTGACTTATAAAAAAATGAAGCATTATTTATTAATAAACTCCAATTAAAAAAATTTTTTTTCATAAAATCAACCAAGCTCTTAAGCTCTTGATGATTTAGTAAATCAGCTTTAAAAACTGAAACTCTAACTGAGTATTTTTTTTCAATCAGCCTAGCTAATTTTTCAGCTTCATCTTTAGAATTATTATAATGAATTACTAAATCGTAATTTAATTCAGCTAATTTTAATGATATTTCACGACCAATTCTCTTGCTTCCACCGGTTATCAAAGCAGTTTTTCTTTGAATAATTTTACTGTTGTTAGATTGTTTTTTAATTTTACTTGCGCTCATGATGCTTGCTAATTTTTTGATATAGATAGCGTAAAACCTCATCAACTCCAGCTCCAGTGGCTGTTGAAATTTTGAAAACATTTATTGGTTTTGCAGAACTTTTAGCGATATATTTTTCCAGCGCTAATTTTTTCTTCTGAACAATTTTAGGATCTATAAGATCAATTTTATTTAATGCTATAACCTCTTGTTTATCAATAAGATCAGCATTATAGCTAAGTAATTCATGGCGAATTGTCGCATAACTTTCAACAATATTTTCCAAAGAACAATCAATGAGATGCAATAATACTCCACATCTCTCAACATGTTTTAAAAATCTATCGCCCAAGCCTTTACCTTGACTTGCATCAGCAATTAATCCTGGAATATCTGCCAATACAAATTCATGCTTATCAATATAAACAACGCCGAGTTGAGGCTTAAGTGTTGTGAATGGATAATCAGCAATTTTTGGTTTGGCGCGAGTTGTGCAAGCTAGAAAAGTTGATTTTCCAGCATTTGGCAAACCTAACAAACCAGCATCGGAAAGTAATTTTAATTGTAATTGTACATAAATTTTTTCACCATCTTCACCTTTTTGGGCAAAGGTTGGTCCCCGATTAATTGAGCTTTTAAAATTGCTATTGCCTAATCCACCTCTTCCACCTTTAGCAATCATGAATTCTTCGCCATCTTGAGTGAAATCATAGAGCAATTGCAAACTTTCTTCTTCAAAAATTTGCGTATAAATTGGCACTAACAAAATAAGATCTTGCCCGGAAATTCCTGATTGATTTCGACCTCGACCATTATCGCCACTTTTGGCAATAAAATGCTGTTTAAAACGAAAATCAATTAATGTATTTAAATTTTTTGTACATTTAAAAACAATATTTCCGCCTCTCCCGCCATCTCCGCCATCAGGTCCTCCTCTGGGGATAAATTTTTCACGACGAAAACTAGAAGCCCCATTTCCACCATCACCCGCTTTCAGGTGGATTTTTACTTCATCGATAAATTGCATGTTAAGAAAATATTTTTTTACTAATGTTGTTATTAATTATTATTGTTTATATATAATAATTAACATTTATTTTAACTAAATTATTATTTTATAAATTAGTTAAAATAATTTGATCACCCTTTTCTTCAACCTTTCCACCAGCTTCCTTAGCGATGAGAAGAAATGATTTTATATAGGGTGATGAATTTTGATTTAAAACAACTTGATCCAATCTTGCAGAAGCAAAATATCCAATAGCCAAAGTATTACAACCGTAATTATAAGGTATATTTTTTTGCGATTGATTAAAGTTTAGACAATTACTAGCGATGATTTGTTGCGATTGGTTACGCTTAGAAACTCGCAATCTTCTGCTATTAAGATATGCCCCGAAACCCTTTTCGCAATAGTACAATTCGCCACCAATAATTTTATTAATTGCCATGGCAATTGTTTCATATTTTTTATCAGCAGTAATGTGCTGTAAAGCAACTGCGATTGTAAAATCTGGATGAGCTCTTGAAAAATTTTCTACACCATCAAGAATAATAATTTGAAAACAATATTCGTTATTTTCTTTGCGAATTATTTTCTGTGAATCAGAAAAAATTATATCATAATTTTCACGAAATTTTGTAAATTCATCAACTAAAATTTGTTTAACTCGACTTAGCGTTAAACTTGCAAATTTGTTAGCTGAAATGGGATTTGCTTGTAAATTTTCGAGTTCAATAAAGTCACGAGCAACATGATTCGAAGCTTTTTCTATAGCTTTAATGATGATGTTGAGATTGGCACTATATCGCATTTTTAGTATTTTCGCTGTTGAGGAATTAGATTCAATTCAGTAATTAAGGAGCTATTTTTAACTGGCTTTAAAAAATATTCCATCTTTATTTGTTCAAAATCGATAATTTTTACCATGCTATGTGCTAAAAAATTTTTATCATCGCGATTTTTAAAATCATTTCTATAATGAGCTCCCCTACTCTCTGTTCTGTTTATTGCACTAAAATAAACGGCTAATGAGTTTAAAATTAAGTTCTCTAACTCGAGATAAGCAATTAATTCTTCATTGAAAATTAATTGCTGATTTTTAATTTTTATCTTACGCAATTGCTGGTAAATTTCTTTAGTTTGTTGCAATCCAAATTCAAGATTATCTTGATTTCGAAATACTCCCAAGCATTTTTCATTATTTTCTAATAATTGATTTTTTAATGAAGGAACGGAAATTTCTTGAAGATTTTTTTCCTGACATTTTTCGAAAATTTTAGCTAATTTAGCAATCTTATTTTCAGCAATTGAAATTGCAATTTTATCATGGTTTTGGTCTTGATTTTCTTGAGTTTCTGGCTTTGATGTTTGTAGAATTTTTAAAGCAATTTTTTCACCAGAAATTTTTCCAAAAACAATTAAATCTAGAAGTGAATTACATCCCAATCGATTTGCTCCATGAACTGATAAGCAGGCAGCTTCACCTACCGCAAATAATCCATCAACTACTTCGCAATCAACATTGCAAGGAACTCCCCCCATCACATAATGTGCCGATGGGGCAATTTCAATTAAATCTTTACTAGGATCTTTCCGTAAAAAATTTTTTATCATCTCAGCAACATTGGGTAATTTATTTTTTAATGTTTCTTGACTAATATGGCGCATATCCAAATAAACATAATCCTTAGCATCATTTTTATTTTTTTGAGAATTATTATTCAGAATAATTTCACTAGCAATGGCTTGAGAAATTAAATCGCGCGAAGCTAATTCCATCATATTAGGCGCGTATTTTTCCATAAATCTTTCACCTTTGACATTCAACAAATATGCCCCTTCAGAGCGAACTGCTTCGGTTATTAAAAAACCATTACCCCAGATTCCAGTAGGATGAAATTGCACAAATTCCATATCTTCTAAAGGCAATCCTTCTTTAAATACTAATGCCGATCCGTCTCCCGTACAAATTGATGATGAGGTGGTGTTACGATAAATTTGACTATAACCTCCCGTTGCTAATATGGTTTGTTGGCTAATAAAAACCACCAGTTCACCATTAACAATATCAAGCGCTAAACAGCCATAAATTTTTTCATTTTCAGTTAACAAATCAATAACAAAATATTCATTAAAAAATTTTATACCCCTTTTTAAAGCTTGTTGTTCTAGGGTGTGAGCGATGGTATGTCCAGTTTTATCTTTTGCATAACAAGCGCGATGGGCTAATTTTGGTTCTCCGTAATTTAGCGTTTGACCACCATAAGCCCTTTGCGCAATTTTACCATTTTCATCGCGCGAAAAAACTACGCCAAATTTTTCAAGATCAATAATTGCCTCATTGGCCATTCGACATAAAATTTCTACCGCGTCAACATCAGCAAGGTAATCTCCACCCTTTAAAGTATCGAATGCATGAAATTTCCAATCATCCTCATTTGAATTACCAAGACTGGCATTAATTCCACCTTTCGCTGATACTGTATGGCTGTAGGTTGGTAAAACTTTGCTAATAATCGCAATATCATGCAATCCAGCGTCATGAGCTGAAATTGCTGACATTAATCCAGCCCCTCCTGATCCAATAGTTATGGCTTGAAATTTTTTGATTGTATAATTTTTCTGCATTCTTAAAAATCTAATTTATTTTTAAATTTAATTTTTTATACACTTGATAAAAATAATTCTTTGCGCCTACAACGAAGAGCAAAATATTCGAAAATTATTAACTGATTTAACTCAGCAATTAGAATTATTGCAACGAGAATTTGAAATTATTTTTTGCCTTGATGGCTCAAAAGATAATTCCGAAGCAATAATTTCTGACTTTAGTAAAGATTTTAAAATCGATATTCTTCCAAAAGAAAATAAACGAGGTCTTGGCCTTGCCTATAAAAAAATTTTTTTACATGTCTTAAAAAATTCAAATGAAGAAGATCTGATTATATCGCTTGATGCTGACAACACTCATAATCCCCACCAAATTCCTGAGATGATTAAATATTTTGAAAGCAAATCATTGGATTTTCTTGTAGCATCACGATTCTTCGAAAAAAGCCTGATTTCATCTTTTCCTTTTTATCGTAAAATGATCAGCAAATCAACTTCATTAATTTTACAATTTTTGTTTGGTGCCAAAAATATTGCTGGCAAAAATATCTTGGATTATACCAGTGGATACCGAATTTATCGCGCAAAATTATTAACAAAACTTCAAGAAAAATATCAAAATAATTTTATCACCGAACCTGAATTCACATATACCTGTGAATTACTAATTAAAATTTCAAAACTATCAATGCGTCTTGATGAAGTATCTATTTTATACGATTATAATAAAAAAATTGGCGTAAGCAAAATGCGCATAATACAAAATTCTTATCGCTTATTCTTAATGATTTTTAATTTAAAATTTCCAAAATAAATTTTTCAAATTCGTACTCTCACAAAGATTTTAATTAATTTTTTATAAATTTATCTATAATTATATCTTTTAAAATATTTTTAATACTTTAAAACGTTTTAATTATTACAAAAATATTTTTGAAAATATTGTTTCTTAACACTCAATTTTTTAACAAATGCAAGAAAAGAGAAGAGTCGTTGTAACTGGCATTGGTGCCGTTACCCCATTATCGCCTGATGCCGAGGGCACTTGGAACAGATTAATCAATGGCGAGTCTGGGATTAGTATAATTTCAATATTCGATCCCATTGACTCACCCTGTAAAATCGCAGGTGAAATCAAACATGGCGAAGGTAAATATACCCTCAATATTGATAAATATATCGATATTAAAGAACAGCGTAAGATGGATCGCTTCATTCATTTTGCAATGTGCGCTGCGGAACAAGCAATTGTTGATTCAGGTTGGATTGCCGATAGTGAAGAACAAAAATATCGCACGGGAATTATGATTGCCTCTGGAATTGGTGGACTTCCTGCCATTGAAAAAACGGTAATTAACATGGAAGAAAAAGGTATTAAAAAAATCAGCCCATTTTTTATTCCACAAAGTTTAATCAATTTAGCCTCAGGTCAAATATCTATTAAATATGGCTTTATGGGTCCCAATCATGCAATCGTTACCGCTTGCGCTTCGGGAACGCACGCAATTGGGGATTCTGCTCGAATGATTGAATATGGCGATGTTGATGTCATGATTGCCGGAGGAGCTGAATCAGCAATTTGCAAATCAGGAATTGGGGGGTTCGTTGCGCTTCGCGCGCTCTCAACCAATTTTAACGATAATCCAACTATTGCCTCAAGACCATGGGATAAACAACGCGATGGTTTTGTTATGGGCGAAGGTGCTGGTGTTTTAGTTTTAGAAGAATTAGAACATGCCAAAAAAAGAGGAGCAAAAATTTATGCTGAAGTTATCGGCTATGGAATGTCAGGAGATGGTTATCATATCACTGCGCCTGAATCATCTGGCAGAGGCTCTACCTATGCAATGAATTTAGCATTAAAACATGCAAAAGTAAATCATGATCAAATTGATTATATTAACGCTCATGGTACATCAACACCCCTTGGGGATGAAATCGAAATTAATTCAATAAAAAAAGTATTTCAAGATCACGCTTATAAATTAATGATGTCATCTACAAAATCTGCTACTGGACATCTCCTAGGAGCAGCCGGAGCGGTTGAGGCAATTTTTTCTATTTTAGCAATGCGTGATAATGTTGCTCCACCAACATTAAATTTAGATGATCCTTCCGAATCGTGCGATATTGATCTTGTTGCCAAAAATGCTAAATCTCGTAAGATTGATGTAGTTATGTCAAATTCATTTGGATTTGGTGGAACCAATGCTTGCATAGTACTAAAACGATTTTAAAAATGACCGAAAAATTTCTTAAAGCTTGCGCAACAATTTCAATCGCGGTCTTTTCTTATCTAGCGATTATTATTTTTATTATAATCTATTTCAACGCTCCGAATTCTTATCATCATAATGATAAACGCTTTATCATCGAAAGTGGCATGACATTAAGGCAGGTTGTAGAAAAACTTTATGATGAAAAAATTATTAAAAGCCCAACAACTTTTCTTTACATTTCGCAGCTTATTAAAGGCATGGATCCAAAGGTTCATTATGGTGAATATTTTTTTGAAAAAAATATTTCTTACTACAAAATTCTTCATAAAATGACCCGCGGAAATATCTTTTTTAGAAAAGTTACTATCGCCGAAGGTCTTAGTTCAATTTCAGCTTTACACGCAATTAACCGATCAGCTGGATTGATTGGACAAATTACTGAGCCAATCAAAGAAGGATCCTTACTTCCCGAAACTTATTTTTATTCATATAATGACACTAAAGCTGGGATGATCAGAAGGATGCGGGAATCAATGACGAAAGCAATTGACGAAATGTGGGAATTTCGTGATCAATCTATTCCAATCAAAACAAAAGAACAGGCAATAATTTTGGCATCAATAATTGAAAAAGAAACTGGTCAAGATTCTGAGCGCGATAAAGTTGCATCGGTATTTATTAATCGCCTAAATAAAGGCATGAAATTACAATCTGATCCAACAATTATTTATTCTTTTACTATGGGCGATAAAGCGCTTGAACGCACAATTCGTATGAGCGATATTCAAAATAATTCCCCCTTTAACACTTATCATGTTTATGGATTACCGCCTGCCCCAATTTGCAATCCAGGGATTGCCTCGCTTCGCGCAGTTCTTAATCCAATAAAAACTGATTATTTATTCTTTGTAGCGAGTGGAAAAGGTGATCATATTTTTTCAAGAACTCTTCAAGAACATAATTTTAGCGTTGCACGTTATCGAAGTTTAATTAAAGCTAAACAAAATGAAGAAGCGGCCGGAGATCTTACTGAATCACCACAAATACAAGAAAATTAACAATTTAAATTTGCAATATTTCATAAAAAAATAATGAGATAGTTATAGCCCGATAATGAAAAATGATATTTTGAAACACGACCTAAATGCCTTAAAAAATTTAACTAATTTACAAAGTAAGGCTTCTGATCCTCAAAATAATGTATGGGTTTTTGCATCAGCTGGATCTGGAAAAACTAAAATACTAAGTGATCGGGTTTTAAAACTTTTATTAGAAGGCGTAAATCCAAATAAAATTTTGTGCCTTACTTTTACCAAGGCTGGCGCATCTGAAATGCAAGAAAGAATCGATAATGAATTAAGCAATTGGGTAACAATCCATCAAGATGAGCTTATTAAAAAACTAGAAGATTTTGCAATTATACCAACTGAAAAAATAATCAAAAAAGCCAGAACGCTATTTGCCGAAAATCTTGACTCAGAAAATAAAATTTCAATTCAAACAATTCATTCATTTTGTCAAACAATTTTAAAAATATTTCCGCTAGAAGCGAAAGTTCCACTTAATTTTGAATTAATACAGGAAAATCAAAGTAAATTTTTATTGCAAAAAGCTCGCCAAGAAGTTTTTAAAAATGCACAAAATGATCAGAAATTACAAAAAATTATTGCCGAAATTTTTTATCAAACCAATGAAGGAAACCTTGAGGAATTAATTAATTCACTTATTTCTAAAAAAGATAAAATTGACGATTTACAAAATATTTTTGGCGATCTCGATCTTTCAATTATTTACCTTAGAAAGCTGGTAGAACTTGATGAAAGATTTACAAAAAGTGAGGATATTATTGAAGAGTTTAATCTTAAAATTGATAAGCAAAATTTAAGAAAACTCTGTTTTGATTTAGAATATTCAGGGAAAAATAATCAAGAAATTAAATTTAAAATTGAAAAATTTTTAGAAAATCCCAATTTACAAAATTTCAATATTTTTTGTTCAGCATTTTTAACGCAAAAACAAACCCCTAGAAAAATTAGTGGAACAGCAAATGATTCAGCAAGAAATAAAATTCGCCTCTGCGATTTATACGAAGTTTTGACCAATGATACTATAAAATTAATTCAAAAATATCAACAAGATTTATATTCATTAGAAGTTGTGAGAAATACTCATAATTTATTGTATTTTGTTGATATTATTATAAAAGTTTATAATAAATTAAAATTAAATAGTTCGCTTCTTGACTATCATGATCTAATTCTAAAAACAGCTTCTCTCTTAGATAATCCTGATTACAAGGATTGGATAAAGTTAAAAATGGATGGTAATTTTGACCATATTTTAATCGATGAATCACAAGATACAAATATACAGCAATGGCAAATTATTATCGCTTTATGTGAAGATTTTTTTTCGGGATATAGCAAATCAACTTTAAGTAGAAGTATTTTTATTGTTGGCGATGAGAAGCAATCAATCTACTCATTTCAAGGATCACAACCAGATATAAGCAGTAAAATTTACAATTATTTTTCTAATAAATTAGGCGATAAACTAAAAAAAATTGAATTAAATAATTCATTTCGTTCTACAAAAAATATACTTGATTTTGTTGATAAGATTTTCTGTCAAGAGCAATATGGCAAAGCAATTTGTAAAATTAGTGATTATAAAAAACACTTTCCCATTCGCTTAGGACATAGCCATATTGAATTTTGGGAGAATATTAATCATAAAAATATTAACGAGAATAATTTACGGACGTTAAAAAATAATTTTTCTAATCATAAAAATTTTATACCTAATAATTTTGATATCAACTCAGTTAACGAAACACAAAATCAAGAATATGAGTTTAATGATGCCTATATTTTAGCAGAAATTATTGCCAAAAAAATTTATTATTGGGTTCAAGATAAAAGAATAATTTCAGGAAAAAATACCTCTGTTAATTTTGGTGATATTATGATTTTACTGCGCAAGCGTATTACATTATTTCCCCCGCTACTAAGTCAAGCACTGCATCGCTATAATATCCCATTTTCTTCTACTCAAAATATTAATTTCACTGAAAGTTTAATAATTCAGGATTTGCTAAGTGTGGCGAAATTTGTTTGTTTAAAAGAGGATGATTTTAATCTGGTGCATCTTCTTAAATCGCCTTTTTTTAATTTTGATGAAGACCAGATTTTTTTTATTTGCCAAATAAAAAATCAACATAAAATTTCAGTTTTTGAAGCATTAAAAAATAATAATATTTATGAACATCTCAATTCAATTATTGATTTTTCTAAAAAATTAACGGTTTATGAATTTTATTATTTTTTAATTAATCAGCAAAATTTTCGTAAAAATTTTATAAGTCGTTTTGGCTTTAAATCAATAGAGGTGCTTGATAAATTCCTTTTAAAAATTACAGATTTTTCCAAAAAAACAACTTTTGATTTGCAGTTATTTTTAGAATTAATAGAAAAAATCGATCCCCAAATAAAATTAGATTCATTTCTTGAGGATGCTGTAAAAATTACCACAATTCATTCTGCAAAAGGTTTAGAATCTCCAATTATAATTATTCCTGATTGCAATATTAATCCTTTTGGCAAGGATAATAATATTTTATGGAGCGATAAGGATGAAATTTCTTTTCCAATCTGGTGTGCAAATCTAAATAATAATTTTCATGATCCACTTCATAAAATTAAAAATAATGAAAAATTATTAAGTTATGAAGAAAATTTACGCTTACTTTATGTTGCG
>Ga0049082_10000251_pt1 | contig 14217 bp, 12 predicted proteins | sample GreLakmeHU45MSRF_FD_66718 | JGI IMG/M metagenome (GOLD analysis project Ga0049082, IMG submission 66718) | Freshwater lentic microbial communities from great Laurentian Lakes, MI, USA - Great Lakes metaG HU45MSRF | ecosystem: Environmental > Aquatic > Freshwater > Lake | place: Great Lakes... | reverse complement strand
CACTGGCGTCGCACGGGCGACTTTGCCACGCTCGAAGACTTTCAGCGCGAATTTACTGAGGGCTACCACGAGCCGCTCGACCCCAACTCGCTGCTCTCGATGGCGTGGAAGTGGCAGCGGTCAGACGTCGCGCGCAATACGGATGGCGACCTACAGGCTGCACTTGGTCGCATCACCGCCACCGTGTTTGCGATGCCGATTAGTCAGGACATGTTCTTCCCACCACGCGACGTGGCGTATGAGGTCGCGATGGTGCCGCACGGCGAGCTGCGGGTGATCGAATCGATCGATGGGCACATGGGGTTGATGGCGACCGACCCGGGCTATTTGCCCCAAGTCGAGGAGAACTTGCGCGAGTTGCTGGCGATCGATCGGTAGGCTGCGTACGGCACGCGCACTCCTGGCGAGCGGTCTGGTCGGCTCTGGAAGGACGGCGACGCTGGACGAGATCGAGGCGATCCTTGAGCAGCGGGTTCGCCTGCGGGATCGCGGCGTTCAGTTGGCGGAGCACCTTGCGTTCCTCAACGCGTGAGACGCGGAGACTCGAGCTGATGCTGTCATCGACGTCGATGACCAGTCTCCCGTGCGGGTGGCGCGAGACGTACTGGGCGTCGCCGGCTGGTAGCCAGGCGACGCCCGTGTCGTTCTCGTTGTCTTCTTGTTGTCTTTTAGTCCGTGACGATCGTGACCGTCATGGTGATCGGCTCGCTCGGCATGTCGCGACCATCGCGGTCGGCAGCGGAGATCGCGTCAGCAATATCGAGACCCTCAATGACGTTGCCAAAGACGGTGTGCTTGCCCTTCAGCCAGTTGCAGTCGGGGGCCGTCACGATGAAGAACTGCGAGCCGTTGGTGTTCGGCCCGGCGTTCGCCATCGCGAGCTTGCCGCGGTCGACGTCATGGGAGTTCTGCTCGTCCTCGAACTTGTAGCCCGGGCCACCCGTGCCCGTGCCGTCCGGGCAGCCGCCCTGGATCATGAAGTCGGGGATGACACGGTGGAAGATCAGGCCGTCGTAAAAGCCGTCACCGGCGAGCTTAGTGAAGTTCTCCACGGTCTTGGGGGCATCATCGGCGTAGAGCTCGATGACGATGGTTCCCATGCTGGTCTCCAGGTTGGCGCGAGTTGCCACGGAAGGCCTTTCATTCGAAGGTGAAGTGGCAGCGTAGTGGGGTCGAGGCCACAGAGGAGCAGACAACCGGTAACACTTTGGTGACATGTTTCGTTACGCCTCTCATCTCGCCCATGACGTCGACGCCGAGATGGCCGTCAACCGCGCCGCCGATCAGATCGAAACGGCGCTCGAGGGGGTCGAACCGACACTAGTCGTCGTGCTGGCTTCGGATCATTTTCGCGATGAGGCCGACGCTGTGCGTCGCGCCGTGATTGAGCGTTTTCCCAGGGCACAGGTGGTGGGTGCGGTGATTCCTGGTGGCGTGATTGGTGTCGGCGAGGAGACCGAGCAGGAGGCCGCGATTAGTCTCTGGGCTGGCGTACTCCCACGCGATCAGATCGAAGTGATCGAGCTGGAAGATGCCAACGACCTGCCGGCTGGTGCTGGCGTGGTCGTGATCTTTGCGGATCCGTTTACTGCACCAACCGATCGTTTTCTCCCCACGGCAGATGCGCGTGGCATCAGCCTGGTGGGTGGTTTTACCGGCGGAAGCTCCCCCGGTGCTGCCCGCCTGATTACCTCGGAGCGCATCTTGACGGAGGGTGCAATTGGGATTCGGATCGATGTGCCAGGAGTCGCCACGATCGTTTCGCAGGGTGCCCGACCAATCGGGGGCGATCTTGTGGTGACGGCCGCGGAAGGCAATGTCGTGCTGGAGCTGGCAAGCAAGCCTGCGGTCGAGCAACTCCATGCCGTCTTGGGTGCCCTCGATCCGGAAGATCTTCATCTCGCCCGTGTTGGGTTGATGGCAGGAATCGTGATTGACGAGAACCGACCCGACTACGACGTCGGCGATTTTCTGGTGCGAGGCCTGCTGGGTATCGAGGCCGAGAGTGGTGGCCTTGCGATCGCAGCAGAGCCGCGCGTGGGGCAGACCTTTCGGTTTCACGTGCGCGATGGCACTGGTGCCGACGCCGATCTCCGACGGGTGATTGGCCTTGCCGACCCTAACGTCGGTGCCGCCTTGATCTTTGCCTGCACCGGCAGGGGGCGCCGCATGTTCGAACAGCAACACCACGATGCTGGGGTGATCGCCGAGCTCCTCAACGTACCGCTTGCGGGCGGTTTTTGTCAAGGCGAGCTTGGCCCGATTGCCGGCACCAATCATGTTCACGCTTTCACAGCGACGATGGTGACGTTTCCGCTCTAGCGCGGCGCTTGAATACGTCGGCGTGTCGTGTAAATATTTATTTGGAAAGTGATTCTTAGTTTCAGTTGCAGGATACCTCTCTTTTGTGTAAGATTAGTGACACGGCGGCAGATATACCCCAACTCAGTCCACTGTCTCATTGAGAAGAATTTCATCCTATGCGCCCATCGAAGCAAGCTACAACAGCTCTGCCACTGTTTCTCGAGTCGGTGCGCGTCGCCGACCGAGCACTCTTGGACGTGGCTCGAACTCACCGCCTCCGTCCCATGGAGGCGTACCTGCTGCTGATCCTGCTCGACGAAGAGGGGCCCGTCAGCACGGCTCTGATTGCTGCACGAATCGCGGCATCGTCGAGTCAGGCCAAACAACTCGCACTGGCACTTCAGTTACGCGGTCTGGTTACGCGTCGTGGTCGCACTGGGTTGACAGAGTTGACGAGTGAGGGTCGCCAGGAGGCCAACGAGCTTGCCACTGAGGTTGGGCAAGTCCTTCAGCAGCGACTGAGTTCTCTGGATGTCCTCACTGTGGTCAAGGCCGTCATCGCCTAAGACGCGAGGGCTGCGCGCGCCGCAGCCTCGAGTTCGGCCGGTGTAACCGACCCCTCGAACTTAGCGGTGATAGTGCCCTGCGCATTGACGACGAATATCCACGGCTCCGTTGGGAGCGCCCACGCGAGCACCCAGGGCGCGACACCCTTTGAGGGATCGAGATCGGTGTAGATCTCTGCGTGAACGAAGGCCATCTTCGTCCCCTGTAGTGCCCGCTGGATGTTGCGGGTGATGTCTACAACGGGCCCACAGAGGCGGCTGGTGCAGAACTGTGGTGTTGCGAAGGCAACGACAAACGGTCGCTGCGCGGCTAAGAGGTCTGGGATTGAGTCACGCAACAGTGTCAAGTTAAGCGGGCGTGCTGTGCTGATCTTGGTGCCATCCCCACCAACATCCTTGAGCGTCGGTGTTCGTGCGGTCGGGGCGGCTGCACCGACCGCGGGCGTGACCTCCTTCGGCAAGATGCTGAACTGATTCGAAGCAACCACGGTCTTGCCGGCGACCTTCATCGTCACCACGGCAGTCCACGCGCCGGCTGCCGGTAGTGGGACTTCCGCGGCAACCATGATCGTCTCTTCATCTTCCAGTTCGAAGGTGATGCCCGCTCCTTTCAGTGAAAGCTGCTGGACGGGATACGGGCCGAGCGCGGGTGAGGTGGCCGTGGCGCCAAGGTAGAGCTGAGCGGTGCCGCCGTCGGGGTGGAGAATCTTGCCGTCCTTTTGGGCGACCTGGAACGGGATCCGAATCGTCTTGCCCGTGGCAAAGTCGGTGCCGCCGAGCACGATCAGATTCGATGTCACGACCGTCGAGGCATCTGGTGTGCCAGCGATGCGGGCCAGCGTCGGCTCGGCCGTGGGCGACGCAGACTGCTGAGAGCCGCCACAGGCAACCAGCACGGCCGCGCAGGCGATCAGGAGCAGAGTGGAGCGAACGGCGACTCGGGACACGCCTCGCAGCGTACCCCGAGTCGCCACGCTCTTAGACCTCTTGGGCCTTTTTACGGGCCTGGGACACAAATGGCATCATCGAACGAAGCTCGGCACCAACGGCTTCGAGCTGGCTCTCGGCGGCCCGCATGCGCAGCATGCGCATCGTCGTGCCGCCCGTCTGCTTCTCGAGAATAAACTCGCGGGCGAACTCGCCACGCTGAATCTCGCCGAGGATCTCGCGCATCGCAGCCCTGCTCTCGGCACCAATTACGCGGGGTCCGCGCGTCAGGTCGCCGTACTCGGCCGTGTCGGAGATGGAGTAACGCATCCAGTCCATGCCGCCTTCGTAGAGCAGGTCGACGATCAACTTGAGCTCGTGGAGCACCTCGAAGTAGGCGATTTCGGGGGCATAGCCCGCCTCGACCAGCGTCTCGAAGCCAGCCTCGATCAATGCCGTTGCGCCGCCGCAGAGGACAGCCTGCTCACCGAAGAGGTCGCTCTCGGTCTCTTCGCGGAACGTGGTCTCGATGACGCCGGCACGGGCGGAGCCGATCCCGATCGCCCACGCCATGGCGATCTGCTTCGCATCACCGGTGGCGTCATTCTCGACGGCGATCAGTGCCGGCACGCCCGCACCTTCGGTGTAGAGACGACGGACGAGGTGGCCGGGGCCCTTCGGGGCGACCATCACGACGTTGGCGTCGGTCGGCGCCTCGATCTGGCCGAAGTGGATGCAGAAGCCGTGCGTGAAGAGCAGCGTGGCGCCTGGCTTGACGAGATCCTTGACCGTGGAGCGCCAAAGCTCGGCCTGGATGTGGTCGGGGACCATCATCGCGATGACGTCGGCGTCCTTGCAGGCGTCAGCCGGCGTCTGGGGTGTCCAGCCATGGCTCTCGGCACGAGCCCAACCCTCAGAGTTGGGGCGAACGGCGACCGTTACGTCGGCGCCGGACTCGCGCAGGTTGAGTGCGTGTGCGTGGCCCTGCGAGCCGTAGCCCAGAACGACGATGCGCTTGCCTTTGAGTGCTCCGAAATCTCCATCGGACTCGTAATAGAGCGTTGCCATGCGGATTCTTCCCTCTCGCTTGAAGTCAGTCGGCGCAATGCGCCGTTGCGGAAATGTACGTCGGTCTGGGGTTTCGTGGCCCCAGTTACCCGAGGATGTTCAGTTTCGGTCGTGCAGCCTCGTTCGCGATTGAGGCACGGGTCATTGCCACTCGGCCTGTGCGGACAGCCTCGACAATCTCGTACGGGGAGAGCAATTCCTCGAGCGCGGCGAGGCGATCGGGATGCTCGACGCACTCGAGCAGGAGCGTCGTAGCGCCTGCGTCGACGACGCGAGCGTTGAAGACCTCGGCCATGCGCATGATCTCGAGCCGGTGCTCTGCCTCGGCCCTGACCTTGATCAGGAGCAGCTCGCGCTCGATCGCCGAATCGGGCTCGACCTCGAGCACGTCGATCACGTCAATCAACTTGTCCAGTTGCTTGACGACCTGCTCAACGGAATGACGCGTGCAATCGACGCGAATCGTGATGACCGAGCGATCGGTACGCTCCGTCGGTCCGACGGCGAGGCTCTCAATGTTGAAGCCACGCCGCGAGAACAGACCACAGACGCGCGACAGCACGCCTGGTCGGTTCTCGACCAAGACGCTCAGTGTGTGGTGTCCGGGTGTTGCCATCAGACGCCCTCCTCAACCCACTCATTGTCCCAAACCTGGTCGATCATCTCGTGGGACGCAGCGCCTGCAGGCACCATTGGATAGACCTTCTCGTCGTGGTCGATCCGGAAATCGATCACGGTCGGACGTCGCTCGGCAATTGCCTGCTCGATCACAGCATCGACCTCGGCCTCGGTCTCGGCCCGCAAGCCAAGGCAGCCGTAGGCCTCGGCGAGCTTGACGAAGTCGGGAATTGTGCCGAACAGATTCGTCTCGGAGAAGCGCTCGTCGTGGAACAACTCCTGCCATTGACGCACCATCCCGAGCCAGCCGTTGTTCATCACGGCGTGGATCACGGGTACGTCGTAACAGATTGCCGTCGCGAGCTCTTGCGAGGTCATCTGGAAGCAGCCGTCACCGTCGAAGTTGACGACGTAGGCGTCGGGACAGCCCTGCTGGGCACCGATCGCAGCGGGAGCACCAAAGCCCATCGTGCCCAGGCCACCCGAGGTCAGCCAGCGTCGCGGACCATCGATCGAGAGGAATTGCGCTGCCCACATCTGGTGCTGGCCGACGCCCGTCACCCAGATCGCATCCTTGCCCTTGAGGGCGCGGTCGAACTGCTCGATGATGTATTGCGGCTTCAGCTTCTCGCCCTTCATGTAACGGAAGGGGTTCTCCTTGCGCCAGCCCTGGACGTCGGTCAGCCAGTCACGCTGGTCGGCGAGCCGCTCGGCATTCCTCGTCTCGACGACAGCCTCGCGCAGCGCGGGCAGCGTGCGCTTAAGATCGCCGAGCAGGGTCACATCAGCACGACGGTTCTTGGAGATCTCCGCAGGGTCGATGTCGAAATGGATCACCTTTGCACCGGGTGCGAAGGCATCGAGCTTGCCCGTCACGCGGTCGTCAAAACGCGCACCGATCGTGATCAACAGGTCAGAACGATGGATCGTCCAGTTGGCGTACTTCGAGCCGTGCATGCCAGGCATCTGCACCGACAGTGGGTGGGAGTCGGGGAACGCACCCTTGGCGAGCAGTGTCGTCGTGACCGGTGCCTGCAGCGTCTCGGCAAAGAGGATCAGATCCTCTGAGGCCTCGGCGTTGATGACGCCTCCGCCGACGTAGATGACGGGGCGCTTACTCTGAGCGATCAGGGTTGCGGCCGCCGCGATGCTGGCCGGCACATCCGGGAACTCCGTGCTGTAGCCAGGCAGCTCGATCGCCTCAGGATAGGAGAAGTCAAACTCGGCTTGCTGGAGGTCCTTCGGAACGTCGACCAGTACCGGGCCGGGGCGGCCTGTGCTCGCGATATGAAAGGCCTCATGGAGCGCACGCGGGATGTCCTCGACGGTCTGGACCAGAAATGAGTGCTTGACGATCGGCATCACGATGCCTGTGATGTCGGCCTCTTGGAAGGCGTCGGTGCCAATCAGGTGCGTCGGCACCTGACCGGTGATCGCGACCAGCGGGGTCGAGTCGAGGAACGCATCGGCGATTGGCGTGACGAGGTTGGTCGCGCCGGGGCCGCTCGTTGCGATGCAGACGCCGACCTTGCCGGTCGCACGCGCATAGCCTTGCGCCATGTGTCCAGCGCCCTGCTCGTGTCGCACGAGCACGTGTTGGATCGTGTGGTCACAGCGCATAAACGCGTCGTAAAGCGGCAGGATGGCTCCGCCGGGGATGCCCCAGCAGATCGTCACATCTTCGGCTTCGAGCGAGCGGATAATCGCCTCTGCACCGGTCATTCTGCCGGTGCGCTTGCGTGCCTTATCGAGAGCGGATTCGCTCATGTCGTCACCTCGCGGTTCTGGATCAGCGCCGCAATGGCAGCGCCGACCTCGTCAGTAGTTGCCGAACCGCCGAGGTCCGGAGTGGTGGGGCCATGCTCAAGGCAATGGATAGCGGCGGACTCGATGGCGTTGGCCGCCTCGGTCTGGTCGAGATCGCGCAGCATCATCGCCACGGTCAGGATCATCGCGGTGGGATTGGCAATGCCCTTGCCGGCAATGTCTGGCGCCGAGCCGTGGATTGCTTCGTAAAGACCAGGTCGTGCAGCGCCAAGCGACGAGCTCGGAGCCAGGCCAATGCCGCCCGAAATGCTGGCAGCGAGGTCGGAAAGGATATCGCCAAACATGTTCTCAGTCACGATCACGTCGTAGGCCAGCGGCTGCTCGATTAGCTTCATCGCCATCGAGTCAACGAGTTGGTGCGACAGCTCGACGTCCGGATAGTCGGGTGCGACGCGCTCGATCACGACGTTGCGCCACAGCTTCGAGCTCGACAGAACGTTTTGCTTGTCAACCGAGCAGACCTTGCCCCGGCGGGTGCGCGCGAGGTCGAAGGCATAGCGAGCCACACGCTCGACCTCTTCGACGGAGTACCGGCAGGTATCCATACCCGTCTCGGCCGTCAGCTCCTTCGGACCAAAGTAGAGGCCACCCGTCAGCTCGCGGATGATGATCATGTCGAGACCGTCGACGAGTTCGTCACGCAGCGGCGAGCCGATCTTCTTCGTCCACTGGCGGATCGGCCGGATGTTGGCGAACACCTTCAGTTCGGCACGCAGAGCCAAGAGGCCCTGCTCCGGGCGAATCTCGCCCGTGTCCCACTTGGGGCCACCGACCGCACCCTTCAAGACGGCATCTGCCAACGGCAACGCTGCCCGCGTCTCGGCCGGGAATGGATCGTTGTGCGAGTCAATCGCATTGCCGCCGAACGGATGCTCCGTCAGCTCGGCAGAAAAGCCGTAGACATCCCCAGCAACGGCGAGGACCGACAACGCAACGCGGGTGGTCTCTGGGCCAATTCCATCTCCGGGGAGGACTGCGATCTTCACTGTCGTGGCTCCGTTCTCCGTGCGTTGTCGTTTAGATAGTCTCGCGGACTATCGAGTTTGGTGTGCCCGCTGCTGCGAGGGATGCGGCGCGCAGGTAGGCCTGAGCGGCCGCTTCGGTGATGTCGGGGGCGACCGCTTGGCCGGTGTAGGTCTGACCATCCAGTTCCAAGACGACGCGGACATCGCCGAGGGCATCCTGGCCGCCGGTCACTGCATTGACGTTGAACTCACGCAGCGTCGCGGTCGTCGCGGCAATCTCGGCGAGCGCCTTGAAGGCCGCATCGATCGGACCATCGCCCTCGCCGGTTGCCGTGTGGAGCGTCTCGCCCTCGCGGACGGACACCTCGGCCTGCGAGGTCTCGCCCGTTGCGGTGCGCAGCGCCAGTCGCTCCAGCACGAAGCGTTCGCTCGTGTCGCGGGACTGGTCATCGAGCAGCGCCTCGAGGTCGAGTGCCGAGATGTTCTTCTTGCGATCGGCGACCTCTTTGAAGCGCGTGAAGGCTCGCTTGAGGTCTTCGCCCTCGACGACGTAGCCCATGTCGGCATACGCCTTCTGCAGAGCGTGGCGACCCGAGTGCTTGCCCAGGACGAGCTCGTTGTGGGCAAGCCCGATCGACTCGGCATCCATGATTTCGTAGGTACGACGGTTCTTGAGCACGCCGTCCTGATGAATGCCGGCCTCGTGGGCAAACGCGTTCTTGCCGACGATTGCCTTATTCGGCTGCACGGGATAGCCGCTGAGGCGCGACACGAGGCGGCTGGAACGCGCAATCTCGCGCGTCTCGACACCGGTCTCGAAGCCATAGAACGCCTTACGCGTCCGCAGCGCCATCACGACCTCTTCGAGCGCGGAGTTGCCTGCGCGCTCACCAATGCCATTGATCGCAACCTCGACCTGACGCGCACCTGCCTGCACGCCTGCCAGTGAGTTTGCGGTCGCCAGACCAAGATCGTTGTGCGTATGGACGCTCAGGGTTGCCTCGTGCAGCTCGGGCACGTTGGCGTAGAGCGTCTCGAGAATCTCCATGTACTCGATCGGGGTCGTATAGCCCACGGTGTCGGGAATGTTGATCGTCGTGGCGCCTGCGGCAAGCGCCACACGCACAACCTCGGCCATAAACTCGGGACGCGAACGGGTCGCGTCTTCGCACGAGAATTCGACGTCAGAGACCATCGTGCGCGCATAGGTAACCGCGTCGCGTGTCTGCTCGAGCACCTGCTCGGGCGTCATCCGCAGCTTGTGCTCCATGTGCAGATCGCTGGTGGCGATAAAGACGTGGAAGCGTGGCGACTCGGCATCTTTGAGCGCCTCCCACGAGGCGTCGATATCCGCCTGTTGCGTGCGATTAAGCGACGCGATCGTGCAGCTGCGCACATGCTGGGCGACGAGACCAATGCCCTTGACCTCGCCCGGGGAGGCGATCGCAAAGCCAGCCTCGATGATGTCCACGCCGAGGCGCTCAAGCTGGCGGGCGATCTCCAGCTTCTCTTGGGCATTCAGGCTAATCCCAGGCGACTGCTCACCGTCACGCAGGGTGGTATCAAAAATCTTGACGTAGTTGCTGCTATCCGAAGTGCTCATCGTGCTCCCTTCCGAAAAGTGGTGCGACATCGCGCACCTGTCCTGTGGTTTTGTCGTTGTCTGCGCTGGGCAAGCAGCGCGTAAGCCAAAGCAATCCCCTTAGCGGGGAAGGAGGCCGACAAGAAGGACGAGCGGAAGTGTGGGCGCGGACGCCACGACCCCATGGCCGCTGGTGGAAACCAAGCGGCCGAGAGTCCCTTCGTGCATGAGCGGCATCGTGCGCATCGCCTCGCAGTGTAGCCATTGCGCGGGTGCTGGTCAAAGTGGAAGGTGCGACCACCTATGGTTGTCACATGGAGCTGCTCCACCTGCGCTCTCCCCGGCGAATCGCTTTCGCTCGTCTGATCCTCGCCGGAGTGGGTGGTTTCTTGGCGCTTGGAGCCAGTTATGCGATCGTGCCGCCGCTGGTCAAGGGCGAATTGGGAGGCACGGATGTGATCGTCGGCTGGACGATTACCGTCTTTGCCGTCGCGGCCTTGCTGGCCCGTTTCAGTGCGGGGCTCGGCATCGATCGCCGGGGTGCGCGACTTGTCTATGCCGTTGGGTTTGGCTTTATTGCGCTCGGTGGAGCGCTCTTCTTCGTCGCGCAGGACGATTCGGTGCTGTATGTGGCACGGGCACTGCAGGGCATCGGTCAGGCATGCATGTTTACCGCCGGGTTGACGTGGGCGGTCTACCTCGCGCCAGCGCATCGTCGAGGCCAAGCGATTTCGCTGTTCGGCCTCAGCGTCTGGGCTGGTCTGAGCCTTGGTCCAGTCGCCGCACAACTCTTGATCGACCACGTCGGGCTGTGGGCGGCAGAGTGGTTGCTCGTGCTCGCACCAATCCTGGCGCTCGTTTCGATGATCGGGATGCTCGGACCACCGGTGCATTCCGAATCGGCAGGAATGTCGTTACCCCGCGAGGCGTTCCGCCCCGGTCTTGGTCTGATGTTCGGCGGCGTGGTGATGGCCGCGATTGTTGGCTTCGCCGTCCTGACCTTCGACTTTCGTGATGGCGGAGGTGGCGCCTACGTGATTGGCGCCTATGGTGCAGCGACGTTCATTGGCCGGATCGTGCTTGGGCACCTGCCCGATCGGCTCGGGTCATACCGCACCGGCGTACTGGCTTTCATCTTTGCGCTAATCGGTATCAGCATCATCGGAATTGCTCCCACCTGGTGGCTGGCCTGCGTCGGAGCCGTCATCTGTGGCGCCGCCTGGTCGTTGCTGTTCCCGGCACTCGCATTGATGGCGATCGACCGCACGCCCGCTCATCGGCGTGGCGCGGCGCTGGCTGTCTACACGGCTGGCTTCGACCTCGGCTTTGCGGTCGCCGGACCCTTGATGGGCAACGTCGCGAATGTGGCTGGGTACGGCGCCGTCTATGCCGTCGCAGCGCTGTTCGCGCTTGGTGGACTCGTGCTGATTCTGCTCAGTAGGTCGGCGGCGACAGCAGCCGCCACCGACCCCACCTGAACAGTTAGCGGCGCATCTTCAGCATCAGGTCTTGCGCCTGGGGCAAGACCTTGTCAAAGACGGCAATCGCCTCGTCGATCTGATCACGCGTGGTGATCAGCGGTGGCGAGATCTGAATCGCCGGATCGCCACGATCGTCGGCGCGGCAGAGCAGGCCTTCGCTGAGCAGCGTCGGCGAGAGGAAGTCGCGCAAGAGGACGTTGCATTCCTCATCATTGAACGTCTCCTTGGTTGCACGATCCTTGACGAGCTCCATCGCCCAGAAGTAGCCCGCACCGCGGACGTCGCCAATGATCTCGTGGCGTTCCTTCAGGCCGAGCAACTGATCGCGCAGGTATGGCTCGTTCTGCCGGACATTTTCGATCACGCCCTCGCGCTCCATGATCTCGAGGTTCTTCAAGGCAGCAGCCGCCACGATTGGGTGGCCGCCGAAGGTAATGCCGTGCAAGAACATATGCTCGGTCTCGATCAGACGATCCGCAATCCGGTCGCCGAAGAGGACCGCACCCATTGGCTGGTAGCCGCTGGTGAGGCCCTTTGCGCACGTGATGATGTCGGGTTCGTACTCGTAGCGCTGGGCTCCGAACCACTCACCGAGACGGCCATAGCCACAGATCGTCTCGTCAGCGGCATGCAAGACGCCGTACTCCTTGCAGATCTCGCTGACGCGCTGGTGATACTCGGGGTGTGGCGTAAAGCAGCCGCCGGCATTCTGGACGGGCTCCATGATCACCATCGAGACGGTCGAGGGATCCTCGAACTCGATCACCTCAGCCACCTCGTCGGCGCACTTGAGGTTGCAGCCACCCTGGTCGGCGCAGTACTTGCAGCGATAGGGATTGGTTGGCTCGACGTGGCGAACGCCAGCCATCAGCGGCTCAAACGGCGTGCGGATGCTGGTGATGCCTGTCAACGAGAGGGCGCCGTAGGTGGTGCCGTGATACGCGATCTTGCGGGCAATCACCTTGCGTCGCATTGGCTCGCCACCCGCATTGTGATATTCGCGGGCCAGCTTGATCGCGCCTTCGACACCTTCCGAGCCGCCCGACACGAAGAACGCGCGGTTGAGGCTATCCGGTGTGATTTCCGCGAGCTTCGTCGCGAGCTCGATCGCCTTCGGATGCGAGTAGGTCCAGTTCGTGTAGTACGGCAGCTCCATCGCCTGCTCGAGCATCGCCGTGCCGATCTCCTCGCCGTGCGAGTAGCCGATCTGGACGGTAAAGAGCCCGCTGAGGAAATCCATGTAGCGATTGCCGTTCGAGTCCTCGAGGAAGATATTGTCTCCCCGCACCATCACCGGGTGCTTATCCGGGTCGAACCCTGCCATCTGCGTGAAGTGAAGCCACAGGTGCTTCATCGCCATTTCTTGCAGTGTTGCGGTATCTATAGTCGCCATCAGTATCGCCTCCTGACTGCATAGTAAGGGACGTGACGGAGTGCTGCCTGTTCGGCTGCGTTCGACACGGCTATGCTGATCTCATTCTGAACGCCGCACCTGTGCGGCGAGGAGGCACACCATGGCGATCGATCAGGGAATTGGAATCAACACTGCGGCGCTACAGGCCGAGCGCGAGCGCTGGGTTTCGGCGTCGGTCTACACGCAGCCGATTTTTGCCGACCACGCGCACGGCGCACGCATCACCGACGTCGACGGTCGCGAATTCATCGACTTCGTCGGGGGCATCGGCTCGCTCAACTGTGGACACACGCCCGAGGCGGTTGTGACTGCGGTGCAGGAGCAGGCCGCGCGCTACATGCACCAGATGTACTCCGTCGTCCAGTACGAGGGCTACATCGAGGCCGTCAAGCGCATGGTTGCCTGCCATCCGGGTGAGGGGCCGTTCAAAGGTCTGCTGCTCAACTCGGGGGCCGAGGCCGTCGAGAACGCTGTCAAGATCGCGCGCTATGCGACGAATCGCGATGCGATCATCTGCTTCGATCAAGGCTTCCATGGTCGCACGTTGATGGGCATGTCCCTGACGTCGAAGCCGATGCCATACAAGAAGGGCATGGGGCCGTACGCGACCGAGATCTATCGCGCCCCGGCGCCGTATCTGTATCGCGGCATCACCACGGAAGATGCGCTCGCTGGGTTCCGCAAGGTCCTCAAGAGTCAGATCGACCCGTCGCAGGTCGCCGCCATCATTCTCGAGCCGGTCCAGGGCGAGGGTGGCTTCGTGCCGATGCCGGCCGAGTTCATCCGCGGCGTCCATGAGATCTGCCAGGAGCACGGCATTCTCTACATCTCTGACGAGGTACAGGCCGGCATGGGCCGCACGGGCACTCCGTCGGCAATCGAGCACTTTGGCGTCTCGCCGGATCTCGCGACGTGGGCGAAGTCGATGGGTGGGGGCATGCCGATCTCTGGTGTCACCGGCCGCGCCGATTTGCTCGACGCAGTGCATCCGGGTGGCCTTGGTGGCACGTTTTGTGGCAACCCTGTCTCGTGTGCCGCCGCAATCGTTGCGATGGATCAGGTGCTTGATCCGGCGTATCAGGAGCAGGCCAAGGCCTTTGGCGACGACCTGCGTGCGCGGCTCGACGCAATCGCTTCGCGTCACGAAGCTGTCGGCGACGTTCGTGGTCTGGGTGCGATGCTCGCGATCGAGCTCGTCAAGGATCGGGGCACCAAGGAGCCAGCAGCCGAAGAGGTCGGCCGCATCGTCACCTTGGCGCGCGAACGCGGCCTGATCCTGATGGGCTCTGGCCTCTACGGCAACGCAATCCGCGTGCTCGTGCCGATGGTCGCTACCCAAGAGGATCTCGACGAGGGTTTCGCAATCCTCGAAGAATCGCTGGCCGACGCCTTCGCTGGTCGCTAAATCGTTGGCCGGCGCGTTCGCTGGTTGCTAGACCACCAATGTCCAGAAGGGGTCAGACCC
>Ga0049082_10000250_pt1 | contig 14249 bp, 20 predicted proteins | sample GreLakmeHU45MSRF_FD_66718 | JGI IMG/M metagenome (GOLD analysis project Ga0049082, IMG submission 66718) | Freshwater lentic microbial communities from great Laurentian Lakes, MI, USA - Great Lakes metaG HU45MSRF | ecosystem: Environmental > Aquatic > Freshwater > Lake | place: Great Lakes... | reverse complement strand
ATATCTTGTGGAGGAAACTTTACTATATTTACTAAAATATCATAAGAACGTTTACATATCTGTATTCTTCTCTCATAGTTATCGGCCTGACCAACCTCATCGAATGCCATAACAATTACTGCTGCTCCATATCTATTGATTAATTTAGCTTGTTTTATAAAAGTCTCTTCGCCCTCTTTTAATGAGATAGAATTTACCACGCTTTTACCCTGAACAACTTTAAGACCAGCTTCTATAATTTCCCATTTAGAACTATCAATCATTATAGGAACTTTTGCAATATCCGGTTCAGATGCAATAAGATTTAGGAATTTTACCATAGCGTATTTACTATCTAACATACCCTCATCCATATTGATATCAATAATTTGAGCACCGCCTTCTACTTGTTCTTTAGCTATGGCTAAAGCTTCATCAAACAACTCTTCTCTAATCAATCTTAGAAATTTTCTAGAACCAGTAACATTAGTTCTTTCGCCTATATTTACAAATAAACTTTCTGGTGTAATAATTAAAGGCTCTAATCCCGATAATACAAGATTTTTTCTTTCTTCCATCTATTTTTTAACTACTCTAGGTTTATAATTTTTTGTAATATCCGCTATCAACTTTATATGTTCCGGTGTTGTGCCGCAACACCCACCAATAATATTTATTAGATTATCTTCTAAATAATCCTTTATTTGATTTTGCATTTGATGAGGAGTTTCATCATATTCTCCAAATGCGTTAGGTAATCCAGCATTTGGATGAGCAGAAATATTAAATGATGTATTAGTTGATAGAACTTTCAAATATGGTTTCAATAAATCAGCTCCTAAAGCACAATTAAATCCAACACTAAGTAAGGGAATATGTGATATTGAAATTAAAAAAGCTTCAACTGTTTGACCAGAAAGTGTTCTCCCCGAGGCATCTGTTATTGTACCCGAAACCATTATAGGAATATCTATTTTTCGTTCTTCTTTTACCTCTTCTATAGCAAAAAGAGCAGCTTTGGCGTTTAGTGTGTCAAAAATTGTTTCTACTAATAGTAAATCGACCCCACCGTCTATTAGAGCCTCTACTTGTTCTTTATAAGCAATTCTTAATTCATCAAAATTAACAGCTCTATAACCCGGATCGTTTACATCAGGAGACATACTAGCAGTTCGATTAGTTGGTCCTATAGAACCCGCTACATATCTAGGTTTTTTTATATTTTTAAGTGTATATTCATCTGCTACCTCTTTGGCTATTTTAGCAGATTGAAAATTTAATTCATAAACAAATTTTTCTAAATGATAATCCGACATACCTATAGTAGTTCCAGAAAATGTATTAGTCTCTACTATATCTGCACCCGCTTCAAAGTAAGCAGAGTGTACTGCTTTAATAGCACTCGGTTGTGTGATAGATAATAAATCATTATTACCTTTAAGTGAATAAGGAAAATCTTTGAATCTTTCTCCTCTGAAATCTTCTTCTGAGAAATTGTATCTTTGTAGCATAGTTCCCATTGCGCCGTCTAATACTAGTATTCTATTTTTTATACATTCTCTTATATTGTAATTACAGATTTTTTTTTCAGTATTTAGTTCTTCTATCATTGTTTTCTAATTAACTATTTTATATAATTAGAAACAAAAAGTTTAGTAATAGATTATTGAATCGATGGTCTATTATTTATAATAACTGAGTAAAAATTTAATTATTTTATAATTTTTACTAAACAAAGAAAATAATTTTGTATATATACAGATAAGTATTTGGACTAGATTAACTTCTGGTTCAAAAAAAAAATTACTTATGTCAAAAGAAAAACGCACAAACATTAACAACTTAAAAACCTATCACAATCTCGTACAAAAAATGCGAGAATTTTTTTTAAATAAAGGTTTTATAGAAGTTGCAACACAACCAAATCTAACAATATTATCAGCTTGTGAAAATCCACACTCAGTAACAAAATTTGATTATGTAGGTGAGGTTTGGCCTTTACCACAAACAGGTCAAATGATTTTAGAAGAGGTGTTACTTAGTAATCCACAACTACCAGGATGCTTTTGTATCTCAACTTCTTATCGTCAAGAAAAGAATCCAATTCCTGGAAGACATGAATTAATCTTCCCTATGTTCGAATTCGAATCAAAGGGCGGAATGAAAGATTTACTTAAATTGGAATATGAGCTATTAGAATTTTTAGGGTTTGATTCACCTGTAGAAGTAAACTATGATGACGTTTGTCAAGAATATGGTGGTGTTGAAATCTTAGAAGATGAGCACGAAAGTAGAATGTGGAAAGAAAAAGGATCGGTAGTTTCTTTACAACATTTTCCATTAAGAACTAATCCTTTTTGGAATATGAAACATAATGAAACTAATATCTTTAATAAAGTAGATGTTATTCTTTATGGTCAAGAAACAATTGGATCAGCTGAAAGAAGTTGTGATGTTGAAGAAATGAAACATAACTTCTATACAATCGAAAACGGTAAATATGCTGATAAGTTATTTGAATTATTCAGTAAAGAAAGAGTTGAAGTTGAATTAGAACAATTCTTATCTTATGATTTTTTCCCACGTTTTGGTGGTGGAATTGGATTAACAAGAATGGCAAGAGCAATGGAACTCTTACAACAAGAGAAAAAAGTTCAAGAATTAGTGTAAAAAAAAGGGAGTCATTGACTCCCTTTTTTTTGATTAAAATTCTTTTAATATTAATTTATCTAATTTAGTAATAGACTTAATTCCTTTTAGGTTAATCTTATCAAGAATATCATCGATTGTAATATTATCTTTATAAAAATCTTTAATTAAATTATCTATATCGATAGAAACATCAAATCCTTGTTCACTAAAATATGATGTGTTTATATGGTCACATAATATAACTTTTTTTGTTATATCTTCTATCTTAAATTTAATACCTAAACTATCATATAAATTTGATAATTCATCTATATCGTAATTATTTACAATACAAAACATGCAATTAAAATTATTTTTAACGTATTCAACAAATTTAATTCTATTATAGATAGTTTTTATTATATGAATTTCACTTTCAGATAAATAATACAGAATATCATCAATATCTTCGTTAGTATGATTTGTGGTTATATTAATTAGTCTCATAATTTATATATAGTATATAATGAAACATTTAAAAAGATTTAATGAATCCAAAGAAGATGAAAAATTAGACATCTTAGAAAACTTTTCTTACATAACTGATAAGTTTGGTCAGCCAGGTATAGGATCACATAATTATGGAAAGAAAACTAAATGGATTCTAAGTTGGAATATTAGATTAAATCTTTCTGTTTTACAAGAAGCTACACAACTTATTCAAAAGTTAAAAGATATTGTAGAAGATATTGATGATGTGATTTCAGCAGCTGATAGATTAGAAAATTATAATATCAATATGAGTCTAACTGATGAACTTAGAATTGAATTAGTTCCCAAAGATAGTGGTGATAATACTTTTAAATTTATTAAAGGATATGAAGGTAGACAACTTTATGTTAGAATGAATGAAGTTGAAAGATTTTTTAATTCAAGGAGTCTTAGAGTAATTAAATGGGATAATGAATCTAGTTATAATGAATATACTGATAACAATGATTTAGAAATATTTTTAAATAAAAGAGATGATTTAATCAATGCTGAATTTTATGATTTAATCATGGCGGAACTAAGTCTAATTGATGATAGAGAATATCAAGTAAGAAGTGAAGGTAATAGCATTGTTATATATCCAGTAGAAGAGAAATCTTATGTGGAAGTTACTACTACCTAAGACTAATTTTATAAATCTCAATTGTATTATTCTGATATCCATCAAATAAATCTTTTCTATCTAAAGTTCCTCTACTAACACCCAAAGTATTACCAGAATATGCGGAATATAACTTACCTAGGTTATTGAATATTTCTATTCTACCTGTTAGTTTCCATCTAATACATATTAAAGTTGAACTTCTCATTTCTATTATAAAATAAAAAAGAGAGATTGTTTAATCTCTCTCTTCCCAAAGTTCATTAACTTTTAAAAGTCGATGTTTAGTACCGAGTATATTAATGTTGTCACTCTTATGAAAGTGTCCATAATAAGCAAATTCGATATCGTTGTTCATTTTAACAATATTAAAGGCTTGTGTGACTTGATTTCTTTCAAAATTTAAATCAGTTCTTAGTTGATTATCACCAGTCTCTTTAATTATACCTTCTACAAAATATCCTAATCCAAAAGTATTATCTGGTGGACAATAATCTGGACAAGTATGAGTCACCATAATATTAATGTCTCTTAATTCTTTTAGTTTATCTATGTCTAAGACAAAAATTTCATCAGGCCACCAACTTTCAATTCCAATATTGTTTTCATATATACCCTGTTTTTGTTTTTTTGTGTAACGAAATTCACGATCAACGCTTACGGCTCCACCAATACAAAGAATTTTTTTGTCTGCTAAGTTAAGTACAGTATAATCTGCTACTAAATGAATGTTAGTAAACCCAAAAGGATCATTATCAAAGTAAGGTTTGTAGTCATGATTACCACGAATAGCCCAAACATGAACATTGTTATTAACAAGTTGCGTATGATACATTTCAAGCATACGTTTTTCTTTTTCAAATCTAGAAAATCCAACACCAAAATCACCCACTTGAATTATATGTGTGTCTTTAATATCATACATTTTTACATACTGGTTTATGATATTAAAATTACCATGTATATCACCAAGAAACATTAATTTCATATTTTCCATAATTACAAATATAGTAAAAAAAATTAGGACTTTTAAGATTTTCTCAATTATTATGTTATTACATCATGATGTTACATGAAATGATGTAAAATATGTATTCTATATTAATTAATATATAAGTTTATGAGAAAAATAAAAAAATTCGATATTTTTAATAAAGGATTGAATAAAGTTAACAACTATATTAATGATTTAATCAAGAAAGGTGGTAAAATGGCATCTGATACTTGGGAATCTGTAAAAATTGAAGGTGAGGAAACTAAAATAGCCGTATACATATTATCAAAAATGATTAAAGGAGAGGAAGTTTCAGAAAAAGAAAAAACTTTTTTAAAAGCTCAATCTATGGATATTGTTAGAATTTTACCACTAGTTGCTATCTCTGGAATTCCAATCCCACTACCAATAACACCTTTATTGATAATGTTAGGTAAGAAATACGGATTTGATTTTTTACCGAAAGACCACAGAGGATTATTAAAAGATGATGAAGATAAACCAATAAAAGAGTAATTATTTACTCATTAAATAATCAACAACTTGTGGCCAAGTTTTAAACCTTTCATCTTTTCCAAAATGAATGTGCTCTCCTTCAAATTCGATTTGACCATGTCTGTTATCATCATCAATTAGATAATCACCTTTTACTAAAGATTTATCAGGACAAATAATCATTTTTTTAAGCATTTCTTCACCTAAGTATTTCTTTATCCACTCAGCTTTTTCCGTATAACAGTTTGTATTTTTAGTCGAGGGTCTAGTTAAGATATAAACAGAATATTTTGTTTGTAAAGTTCTCATTGACTCGAGAGCACCTTCTAAGGGTTCTAAATCTAAGAAGAAACCAACTTTTGATTGTGGAAACTTTAATTTGTATTCTCCTGATTTGAATGGACCTGTGAAATCACAAAGTGTGTCATCCATATCTATATAAATTCTTTTCATAGTATAAATATAAGGAATTATTTTAAAAGTTTAGATAATTTTTCCTCTCTAATTTTAGAAATATCATCAAAGTGTTCATGGAAAGCCAAATCCGGAACTGGAAATCCTTCATAATGGCGTGAAAACTTAAAGTCTATAAAAACATAGTCTTCACCAACTAATTTATATCTGTATTCTTTACTCTCTTCGCAAAATATAGAGTATGAGGCCCAACTCATTTTATACTCTTTTTTACATCTACAAATCATAATATCTGATTTATTTTTTCTTCTCTTACCGATTGTAACCAATTGTAATATCTTTCTAACTTAACCACTTCTCCCATAACATTATCAAATTGTAGTTGAATCCAATCTCCAATCACTTCATAATAAGTAACTTTTGTTGTAGGTTTGTATCCTAATTTTTCATGTATGAATTGGGTAAGTTTTTCTAAAGTAATCATCTCATTATTGTTTGTATTCTCTCTATTTATTGATAATTTATTAAGGTGTAGCAACACCTCTTTTAGAAACAACTATTGAAGACATTTCATTAGCATAAATAATAGAAGTTTTGATATCACCAGTTTCTAAATACTTTAAAATAAATGCTGATGTAAATGTGTCTCCAGCTCCACTAACATCTATAGTTTCTTGTGGATTTGGACTAGAATAAACTTCGTCATTGAATTTAGTTCCCTTACTTCCTAAAGTAACTAATATGTTTTTACACTCCAACAAATCAGAATTCTGTAAAGACTCTTTCTCATTCAATTTTACAAAAGTAAAACTACTTACAATTTCCTTACTTAATTTTCTCTTAGAATCTAATATAGATATCTTTGAGTTTTTACCTATTGTTAGTAAATCATCATTAGTCATAAATCCTTTATCATAATCACTTACAATAACAATATTAAAATGACCTAATTCTTGTATTCTTTCATCAATTAATTCTACTTTAGATATATTTGTTTCACCATCATCTAATCTAAGAAACATATGATTACTTTTCTTTTCAACAAATCTAGTTTTAGTTATAATCTCATCTTGACACCAATGAGATACTAAACTATCACTTTTCATAGCTAAAATGTTTCTAACAACATTACCAGACATTCCATCATTTTCAACAATTTCTATAGGATTTAGAATAGGTACTGGTGCTTCTGGACTAAATCTGGAAACATCACAATACATAAATCTATCTATACACTTTTCTCCTATTACTAAAATCTTAAACATTTATAACTTCATTTATTTTTTCAATTTCCATTATCTCATTATTGTTTGTAATCTATCTGGACCAACCGAAACTCTTGTTATTGGAACATTTGTTTCTAATTGAATAAAGGCTATATAATCTTTAGCTTCTTGTGGTAGTTCATCAAACTCTTTACAATCTGTAATATCTTTATTCCAACCTTTTAACTCAACGTAAATCGGGTCAATCGGAACAGAAACATCAAATGGAATTGTATCTTTATAAAATTCACCATCAACATTATACCCTACACAAACTTTGATACTCTCAAACTCACTTAGGATGTCTAATTTCATAATGTTAAGTTCAGTGACACCATTTATCATACAAGCGTATTTAAGAGCTGGTAAGTCAAGCCAACCACACCTACGAGGTCTTCCTGTTGTAGCTCCAAACTCAGAACCAATCTTTCTCATTTTCTCACCGATTTCATTATCTAATTCAGTTGGGAATGGACCAGAACCTACACGAGTTGTATAAGCTTTGAAGATACCGGTTACATTGCCAATAGCATGAGGTGGTACACCAAGACCAGAACAAACACCAGATATTGTTGTACTTGATGAAGTAACAAATGGATAAGTACCATAATCAACATCAAGTAAAGAACCTTGGGCACCTTCAGCCAAAACTGTTAGTCTTTGTTTAAGTGCCTGATTAATGTAATATTCAGAGTCGATGAATTCATAGTTTCTAAGATAAGCAACACTATTAAACCAAAGACTTTCTTCAGATTTGAATTGTTCAGTTGAGGTATATTTTTTTGTTGAGAATTCAGTAGTTGACCAATTTATAAAATGTTCATTTTGATTTAGGATATCAAAATGTTTATTTGTAAGTATTACATATTTATCTAAAAGTTGTTTAGATGGTAAATCACCACTAAATGATAAGTCGCCTACACGAAGACCATTTCTACCAGTCTTATCCATATAAGTTGGCCCGATGCCTTTTAGAGTAGAACCAATTTTAGCATCGCCTTTTGATAATTCAGATGATTTGTCCAACAATCTATGAGTTGGTAGAATAAGATGCGCTCTTTTTGAAATTTTCAATTTTGAACGAACATCAACTCCAATTTCTTCTAAAGTTTTAATTTCTTCTACAAGTGCAATTGGATCGATTACAACACCGGCTCCAATAATATTAATACAGTTGTTTCTAAAAATGCCGGATGGTATTAAATGAAGAACGTATTTCTTACCGTCAAATATAAGTGTGTGTCCCGCGTTAGCACCACCTTGGAATCTGGCAATGATATCGTAATTTGGTGTGATAAAGTCAACTAACTTTCCTTTACCTTCGTCTCCCCATTGGAGTCCTAATAATACGTCTACTTTCATTTATTTGATTATTTTTTCTAATTTGTGGTTTCTATCCCATTGAGTCATTAAACTTAAAAGGTGTTCATTTACATATGGATCTTCTAAAGATTTATCTTTATCTAATTCAAACTCTTCGATAACAATTTCTCTAAAATCCATTATTTCCGCATATCTAACTATTCTTTGTGAGTATTCTACAGAGTCTTGCCATTCACTACCATATTGTAAATCTTCTACTTTTGGTTTCCAATCTTTTGGTTCATTGAAAATGTTATACATTTTTTCTTCATAGAAATCTTTCCATTTTTTGGCAATTTCTTCGGCTAATTTTTTATCAATAAATAAACCAATAATTTTCCAAGATGTTGATTCATAGTTCTCAAAGTGAGAGCGAACTATATAAATATTATCCATTGTATTAGATTTTTTAGGCATCAATTTTATAATTTATGAGTGAATCAAATATTTTATTCAATTATAAGTATAAAGTTTGAAAATTTATATTTAATTACAAGTTTAATAAAAATAACATAAGAATTTAATATATAACTTTATGAATAAGATTAGTAAATATAATGATTTTTTTTTAGAAAATCAATTTAATTCTATAGTAGATGATATTTTTAGAGTATTTGAAGATGTAGATAGTAAATGGACAAGTCCGAACACTGTAGAATGGGATTATTCAAATGAACCAGAAATAGAAAATGACAAAGATGAACTAACTGATATTATTATAAACTTTGGAGAAAAAACTTTAAATAAACTTCGTGAATTTTTAAACAAATTACCTAAAGAAAAGATTAAAGAGTATTATATTAAAGTCATTAATAAATTTAAATCATTACCGGATTCTTTAAGAAAAAGAATTATAACGGGTGTTACTAGTGTTTTCTTAACTTTTGTAACTCTTAGTTATTTATTATCACCACCTACCGACTCGCTAGATTATCAAATACAAAAAGGTGGATTAGACAAAAACCAAACAGAGGAGATTATTCAAATTACAAGACAAAATAAAGAGAATGTGACATTACCAAATCAAATTTCGATTGGAAAAGGATACGCATCGTTCGAAAAGGCACAAAACATTGTTAAATTAGCAGAAGCTGGCTACTCGGATGATAGAGGTGACAATGGAAACTTTATTGATGTGCCAGGTGGTAGAAGATTTATTGGAACCAATCACGGCATATCAGCTCCTATCTTAGCAGAGTATTTCAAAGAACAAGGAATCAAAAGACTTCTAACAAAAGATGATATGATGAACCTATCATATAAAACTGCCCTAAAAATATACAAAGTAAACTATTGGAATGCTCAACATCTAAGTGAGTTGTCTGACCAAAATGTGGCTAATATTATTTATGATGGTTGTGTTAACCAAGGAACTGATAACATGAGAAGTATTGTTAGAGATGCTTTAGAAGATAATGGAATTGAGATAAGTGATAATGATGTTATATTTTCTAAAGAAGTTTTAACAAAAGCAAATGGTATTGATCCGGTTGAACTATTCAACTCAATTAAGAAATTCAGAGAATCAAGATATAAAAAATCACAAACATTTAGTAGACATGGTAAAGGTTGGTTAAATCGTTTAGATAATATAAGTTATATACCATCAAAGACAAAAGATAAAGTATGAGATATTTAAAGACATTCAATGAGATGATTAAAGTACCTATCAAAGTTGGTGATACGGTATTGGGTGGTCGTTTTAAGAATAAAAAAGTTGTTGTTAAAAAGATTGGTAAGAATGATAAAGGTGATATTACTATAAATGGTAAACCTCTTCTTAAATATAGAATTGTAAAAGAATCAATTGATAAGATAGCTGGAGTTTGGGACACCAATGAGAAATTTGAAGATGGCGATGATTTCAAAATTAAATTTAGGGTAAGTGATATCATTGAACTAGCTAAAGATAAACCAGTTGAAGAAGTAGATCCAAAATCTATAAACTATGATTTTAGTGGTAGACAAGAAGATCCTACTGAAACAAAACAAAGAGTAATGAATGCTGATTTATCTTATCCAATAGTAGTTGTTCAAAATGAAGAAGGAAAGATATTTACAATGTTAGATGGCACCCATAGATTAGAAAAAGCCTTAATTTTAGGATTGGATAAAATCCAAATTAAAATAATGGATAAAGAGGAATTGGTTCAATTTAAGGCTGATAGAATTGTAAAAGAGTCGGCTTCTTATGATAGATTACAAGAAGACGTAGAAGATTATTTAGCACATCTAAATGATGATTTCGAAATAGAAGTTGCGGGTAGTCAACTTATTGGAAATCCTATTAGAAATAATTACTACATTAGAATTTGGAAACAAAAAGATACAAGTAAACCATATACTTTTAATAACTGTATAGGATTTACATGGTCTGAAATAGAAGAAGAAGTTTTAAGATTTATATCTATAATAGAAGAAAATTGGGGTATTGATTATTTATATAAAATTTCTCAAATTAAATGGGCTGATTTCACAATGGAAGACGTTCATGAACAACGAACTATGTTTACTAAGAACGAATTATCAAATTTAAATGGTAATTCTGAATTAAAATCATTTGTAATTGGTTTGGTAAAGAATGTTAATAAATTAGACGAATCTATAAGTACTTTTTCACAAGATATAAAATCATTACTTCCTGAAAATCTAAACCTCATAACAACAAACGGACAATTTGAATTAGAGTTAAAAGATGTTATGTTAAATGGTGATTTAATACAAATCGTTTACTATCATAATACATTTGAAAAATCCGGTGACTCTTCATCCGACGGTGAACCAGACTACTTAGAAATAGATATACACACTTTAAAAGACAATGATGGTACTAAATCTAATCCAGATACTTTAAGATTAAATATTGATCTAACTTACGGTGATTCAATGATGTTCTCATTTACTATTGATAAAGCTAAAGGATTGAAGGTACATCATTATAATGGAGTTGATTCTAAATATGATCCTGAATCAACATTTTATTTCTCAGATGATACTATAAAAAATTTAGTTGAATTCTTTAATAGATTTGATGATTATCAATTAACACCAAAAGACTTCACTTTCATAGATTCTGATCCAAATAGTTATCAACCAAATTTATAAAATAATATATAACTCATAAAAATAATAATTTTATGAGAATATCTATTGGTTGTGACCACGCAGCATTTGAACTTAAAGAAAAAGTAAAACAATATCTTTCTACTAAAAAAAATATTGAACTAAATGATTGGGGTTGTTACTCTGAAGAAAGATGTGATTATCCAGATTTTGGACACTCAGTTGCTAAAGATGTTAATAATCAAAAATGTGATTTTGGAATCTTAATGTGTGGATCAGGAAACGGAATTAATATGACTGCTAATAAATGGTCAGGTGTTCGTTCGGCACTTTGCTGGAATTCAGAAATTGCTAATATGTCTAGATTGCACAATGATGCTAATATTTTAACTTTACCGGCTAGATATATTTCCGAAGAAGAAGCTTTAAAGTGTGTAGACGAATTTTTAAATACAGAATTTGAAGGTGGGAGACACTTAGAAAGAGTCGTAAAAATTTCTAAAATAAATTTATAAAATAAGTTAAAAATATTTAATTTATTTTTATATTTGTAAAAAATTAAAAAACCTTTTACTTAAAGAGTTCTACAACTTTTTAGGAATTTTTAGGACTTTTATTGATAATAAAAACTTAATAAATAATTTACAAAAAATAAACTTTAGGATTATGACAAATGAGGAAAGAGTTGAAGAAAGATTAATACATGCGCATGAAAGAGGTTATTATGATAAAGTCATGACTCAATTTAAAGAATTGGAGATAAGGAATCCTAATGAGAATAAGTACAGATTATATGATATTGTTTGTGATACATTAAAATCGGACTGGTTAAAAGAAAATAATAAATCTATTATCTAAATAATAAGATTTTATTTATAAGCACCGCCTTTTCTTTTTCTTTTACAAAATTGCTTTTGACTGAACCCCTTCGGATTGGAACAGTTTATTGATTTTTTATATTTAACTGACCAACGTTTTTTACCACCAGCTCTTGGTTTGTTATAAGCTTCGTTAATAAATGATTCAAATGTTAAAATATTTTTCATGAAGTATATATTTGATTTAAAAACAAAATAAATATCAAAACTTATTAAATAAAATTTATATAAATTAAAATTTTAAATAAATATGATATCTAAAAATAATTCAAGTGGACTTAGCTTAACAGCTGTTATTTTTATAGTATTTTTAATTCTTAAACTAACAGGAAATATTGATTGGTCTTGGTGGTGGATAACTTCACCTCTTTGGATACCAATTGCTTTTGTATTATCCATTTTTTTCATAGCAATATTTATTACAATAATTGCTCTAATTTTTGGCTCATCAATTGATGATATAAAAGAAAAAGTAGAATATTTTAAAAAATTTAAAAAATAATTTGTTGTTTTAAATATTTTTTGTATATTTGTATTAAGGTTATTGAGTTAACCGAAACCAAAAACAACAAATATTTCGTAATAAGTCATGGACGGCAATCCAGACGAATAACGAACTAAACTTTGCCGAGGTTAGGGGATGATAAATCTGTTGGTCCCGCAGTAGACTTAGTATCAGTCATATCGATATGGTCGAATTAAAAGGTGTATGGCATGAAAGAATGAAGATGTGAACTTCTGAACTTCACAATAGAAAAGACTGGCTAAGAATCGATTCACACGACTCTAAACCAGTCTTTCTTTGTTTAATATATACTCTTATGAAATATCTTAAAAGATTTAATGAGAGTGATGAACATCAGTTATCTTGGGCGGGTTCATTCTTAGCATATAATAATCCAGAAATTCCAAGAGATCCTAAAACAGAACCAATTCCTCAAAAAATAGCTTATCCTCATAGATGTCTAAATTGTGATATTGAATATTACTTTATGAAAGAAGACGGCGAGCCTACTTGTCCAAATTGTAAATCGGAAGATTTTGAAGATATTTTAGTCGATGGATATTAATATATAATCCAATGAAACACCTTAAAAAATACAAATCATTTTTAGAAGATGGTACAGCCGCTGCTACAGCAACAACTTCTGGTATGGGATCTGTATCAAATTCTCAACCAGGTGCTTTAGCAGGCACAACCGGTACTTCAGGGTCAGGTGATATTTCTTTTTATATGTTAGATAAGAAAGGTAAGAAGATTAAAAAAGGAACACCAAGTGAGGTTTCAGATGCAAGATATTTAGAACCAGCTAAAGGTATTACTAAAGTTAAAGAGTCTAAATTAGGTGATGAAGAAACTAATGTCATAAGAGAGTGTTTACAAGAATTATATGATATGGGATTTGAAGATAATGAGTATAGTTTAGATAGTGAAGATGAAGAGTATGATATTGACGATGATAACTATGGAACTTTTAAATCTCAAGAATTAAAAATATCGATATATAAACAAATTGAAAAAGTCTGGAGAGGCAATCTAAATTTAAGATATGACTTTAATAAAGATGAAGTTTATCGAAAAGATATATCTACTCTTAGACCAGGTGGTAAAGAACTTGAAATACAAGAATCCGAAATAGTTGAAGTGACCGAAGATGCATGCCATAAATTAATTAATCATTTAGAATATTCATACGGCTCTTTAACTATTTACTTTGAGGCACCCGGACAAGTTGTAAATTGGAATAAACAAAGATTTATCAATGTCAATATACACATAGTTCTTAATAGAAATGTTTATCCGGTAGATGAGGCTTATAATAATGAACAAGAATATATCAATGATATAATTGACCAGTTCAAAGATTATAATATAAGACCACTTGTTCTTAATGATATACTAGATTTCTACAATGATGAAATAACCGACAACTATACTAATGATAAACAACCAAAAGATTTTGTTGATATGATTGTTAAAGATATGGAATTAGATTCTGGTGGATTTATGTCAC
>Ga0049082_10000249_pt1 | contig 14252 bp, 14 predicted proteins | sample GreLakmeHU45MSRF_FD_66718 | JGI IMG/M metagenome (GOLD analysis project Ga0049082, IMG submission 66718) | Freshwater lentic microbial communities from great Laurentian Lakes, MI, USA - Great Lakes metaG HU45MSRF | ecosystem: Environmental > Aquatic > Freshwater > Lake | place: Great Lakes... | reverse complement strand
GAGGGGCTTGCCGATCGTGAGCGTCTCCGCCTCGAAGCCGAGGTCGCTACTGCGCAGGCCAGGCTGGCGGCGCGCATCGTGCCGCTCGCGCCCGTGGTCTCACTAGGATTTCTCGGCGTGCTTGCACCATCGGCACTTGCAGCGCTCTTTACGACCGCTCCGGGACTGGCGATACTCGGTGTCTCGGCGGTTCTGACCTGCGTCGCGCTGTTCCTGCTTCGCCGCATCGCGCGGGCGGTGGGGTTGTGACGACACGCCCACGACGGGCCGCCTCGATCGCGTGGCTGGCTGGCTGGGGTAGCGTGGGTCTCTGGCTGTGCTGGCTCGGGACTGGCAGTCTGGTCGTGGCGGCAATCGGTGGCCTCAGCGGCTGTGGCGTCGCGGTCGTCTCGACTCGCCGCCGTCAGCGTGCTCTGCAGCGGCGGCAGGCCGAGGAGATCACGGCCGCCCTGCCCGACGTGCTCGAGCTGCTCGCAGCCACGGTCGACGGTGGTGCTGCTCCCGACCTGGCCGTCAAGCGCGTCGCGGCGTTCGCGACTGAACCGCTCCGCAGTGTGCTCGTCGATGCCATCCAGGCGGCGGCCGGGGTCGGCCTCGGCGCGTCGATGCGTGCGTCTCACCCTGCGCTGCGACCACTGGGGTCTCTGTTCCAACAGAGCGAGGAACTGGGCGTCCCGATTGCTGGCGCGCTGCGCCTACTGGCGGGCGATGCGCGACTTCAGGCCAGGGCGGCAGCCCGTGAGCGCGCAGCCGCGGCTGCACCAAAGATGCTGCTCGTGATTGGCGGGTTGCTGGCACCGGCAGCACTGCTGATCGTGATTGGCGGCCAGGCACTGGTGCTGCGTAGCCTGATCGGTCCGGTGGTGGGCTGATGCTCGCGAGACGGAGAGGGCAGGCAACCACCGAGTGGATCGCGGTGCTGATGGCGTGCACCGTGCTCGCCACGGTGGGCTTGAAGTTTGCGAATGCCCGTCTCGTGACCATGCCGCCGCTATCGCCGATGATGGCAGAGGTCGGCCAGCAGGCCGCGGGGCAGAGGGACGCTTTCGGAGCGATGCAAACTTTTGGCCTCTTTCCGGTCGCATCGTTGCCCAGCATCGAAGGTGGCTCAATCGTCGCAATCGCCGAGCGCCTAGAGCGGCTGCGCATCGTTGAGGTGCCCTCCGGCTCGAACACCGGCCCGGGGATCATCGATTTTACCGACGGCAATGCTGAGGCGTGGTGTGCCGATTTCGTCTCCTGGGTGTTGCGAGCTGCGGGACGACCATTCACCGGTGGTGCATCTGGTGGCTGGCGGTTGGCATGGACGCTCGACGTACGGGGCTGGTTCTCCGAGCGGGGTACGTTTCGCGACCGGCTCGTTGCCGACCCACAGCCAGGCGATGTTGTTTGGTTCACGTTTGGTCACGTTGGCATCGTGCGACGGGCTACGCCAACGACGATCGACACGATCGAAGGCAACTCGGGCAACGCCGTTCGCGCGCGCACCTATTACGGCTGGCGACTCAATTCGAACATCGGCGGATTTGGGCGCCCCATCGACGGCAACACGCCAGTTGAGCACTGAGGGTTTTCCCCGTGTGAGGCTCGCTACACTCCCCAAATTCAATCCGGGAGAGTCCACGTGCACCGTCGTCTTATGACCCTTTGTGTGGTCGTTGGCATCGCAGCGATCGCCGTTCCAGTTGCTGCGGCCCGGAGTTTGACTCCACGCGCGGGCACGCTGACGCTCGCCTTTGAAGGTCCCTTGACGGGTGGTCAGGCAGCCAACGGGCAAGACATGTTGCGGGGCACGAAGCTCGCCATTGCCGAGATCAACAAAGCTGGCGGCGTGCTTGGGATGCAGATCAAGTTGATCACCGGAAACGACAAGGCCACAGCGTCGATTGGTGTGACCGTCGCCGAGAACCTCGTCAAGCAGCAGCCATTTGGACTGATTGGACCGTACAACTCGTCCGTTGGTCTCGCCAACCTGCCGATCTACATCGCTGGCGGCGTGTTTCCCGTCCAGCTGACGTCGACCGATGACACCAAGAACTTGGGCATCACGGTGCAGCCGAAGAACTCGCAGATCTCGCCCGTTGAGGTCCAGTGGATGACCGAGGAAAAGGCCGGCAAAGTCTCGATCCTGTTCGACCCCGACACCTACACCAAGGGCATGGCGGACCGCATGTTCGCGGCGCTCAACAAAAAGGGTGTGCTGGTGACGAAGATCGCGATCGATCCCAAGAGCAAGGACTTCAGCGCGCAAGTCGCGCAGGCCGTGACGAACAATCCAGATGTCGTCTACGTCAGCACCTACTACCCGCAAGGCGCCATCATCGCCAAGAACCTGCTCGCTTCGCAGGCCGGCCATCCGACCAAGTGCTTCATGGGGCTCGCCAACCAGGACGCAGCCTTCGTCAAGCAGGCTGGCATTCCGGCAGCATCCGCCTGCACATTTAGTGGCGTGCCAACGCCCAGCCAGTTCGGTAACACGAAGTCGACGGCGTACGTGAAGAACTACGCCAAGAAGTTCAACACCAACCCTGGTCCGTGGGGAATCTTCACGTACGACTCGGTCTACGCGATGGTCTATGCGATTCGACGTGCGGGCAGCCTCAACTACCGCGCCGTTTCGAAACAGGCATTCCAGATCACGAACCTCTCGGGTGCCACAGGCAAGATCACGATCGATCCGAAGACCGGGTACCGCTCGAACGTCCCCGTCGCGATCCTGAACGTTGATGCGACAACCGGCAAGTTCGAGCTCACCAAGCTCTACGCGAAGTAGCGGGAATGCCAGCGGCGCGTCGTTCGTCTATCAGATAGACGGGCGACGCGCCCGGCATACTCTTCAACACCACGGCTTTGCCCCTGAAGGAGCACCACATGTCCGATGCACTCGAGATCAACAGCGCCAACTTCCAGGGCGAAGTCATCGAATCGGACATTCCGGTCCTGATCGATTTTTGGGCCGAGTGGTGTGGACCCTGCAAGGCGCTTTCGCCGATCATCGACGAGCTCGCCGGCGAGTACGCAGGCAAGGTCAAGATCGCCAAGCTCGACGTTGACGCCGAGCCCGGTCTAGCCGGCAAGTACGGCGTCCTCTCGATCCCGATGGTCGCGCTGTTCAAGGACGGCGAGGTCGTCGAGCGCTCCGTCGGTCTCAAGCCGAAGGATCGGCTCGTCGCGGACCTCAACCTCAGCACGCATTCCGCGTAGACTCTCCCTCGAGCGAGAGGGGGATTCGCGTGGAATACGCGGCGATTGAAGATCATGGGATTATCGGCGACCTCCATTCGGTAGCGCTCATCACCGAGCAAGGCGCAATTGACTGGTACTGCTGTCCACGCTTCGACTCGCCCAGCGTCTTCGGTGGGATTCTCGACCAAGAGAAGGGTGGGTCGTTTCGCATCGGGCCGCAGGATCGCGATGTGCGGACGAAACAGCTCTACCTCCCTGACACGAATGTTCTGATCACGCGTTTCCTCTCGAGCACGGGCGTCGGCGAACTCGTCGACTTTATGCCCGTCGGCTCGGTTGAGGAAGATCGTCACCGCATCGTGCGCACCGTGCAGTGCGTGCGAGGACACATGCATTTCCAACTCGACTGCTCGCCGCGCTTTAACTACGGTCGCACCGAGCACGCCGTCAACGTTGATCAGCACGGAGTGGTATTCGAGACGGACGACCTCACGCTCGCACTCGATTCGCCCGTGGCTCTCACAACAGACGGTGGCGATGTCCATGCCTTCTTTACGCTCGAAGCGGGCCAGCGCCTGACCTTCGTCCTCGAGCGCGTTCCCGACGACGGCCACTCAGCGCGGCCATTTCCAGCGGAAGTCTGCGAGCACCTCTTTACGGAGACTGTGGAGTTCTGGCGCGACTGGCTGCATCAGTGCACGTACCGCGGACGCTGGCGCGAGACGGTACGCCGCTCTGCCTTGGTCTTGAAGTTGCTCTGCTACCGACCGACCGGCGCAATCGTCGCGTCGCCAACAATGTCGCTACCGGAGACGATCGGCGGTGCTCGCAACTGGGACTATCGCTACACCTGGATTCGCGACTCGTCCTTCACGCTCTTCGCCTTCCTCAAACTCGGCTTTAAGGAAGAGGCCAGCCAGTTCATGGCCTTCCTCAAGGAGCGTGCCCTGGAGCAGCACTCGTCAAATGCTGGACCACTCCAGATCATGTATGGCATTGACGGGCGACACGAGCTCGAAGAGTTCGAGCTCGATCACCTCTCGGGGTATCGCGGTTCAAAGCCCGTGCGGGTCGGCAACGGTGCTGCCGGCCAGTTGCAGCTCGATATCTATGGCGAGCTGATCAACAGCATCTACCTGTACAACAAGTCGGGTGCCCCGATTGACTACGAGCTCTGGACGGTTCTCATGGAGTTGTTGGAGTGGCTCTCAGAGAATTGGGATTCCAAAGACGAGGGGATCTGGGAGGTGCGCGGCGGGCCGCAGCACTTTACGTACTCGCGCGTGATGAGTTGGATCGCCTTCGATCGTGCCCTCCGGATCGCCGAAGCGCGCGGCTTTCCCTGCCCACGGATTCGTTGGCGCGAGACGCGTGACGCAATTTACGAACAGGTCATGCAACGCGGCTATTCGAAGAAGCGCCAGGCCTTTGTGCAGGTGCTCGATGGTGACGTGCTCGACGCGTCGACACTGATGATGGTGATGGGGCACTTCATCGCACCTAACGATCCAATGATGCTCTCGACGATCGACGCGATTCGCGACGAACTCGTGACGGATTCGCTCGTCTATCGCTACAACCCCGCGCTTGCTGCTGATGATGGTCTTGGTGGAGAAGAGGGGACCTTCTCGATCTGCACGTTCTGGTGGGTCGAGGCTCTGGCGCGTTCCGGCAATATCGACGAGGCGCGTCTCGCCTTCGAGAAAATGCAGACCTACGCCAACCATCTCGGCTTGTACTCCGAGGAAATTGGCGCATCGGGCGAGGCGCTCGGGAACTTTCCACAGGCGTTTACGCACCTCTCGCTGATCTCGGCTGCGCTGTTCCTCGATCGCGCAATCGACAACGTCGGCTGACCGGCAATCGCTTCCTGTAGGGTTTCCGCCTGTGAACATCGCCAACGACGCCAACGCCCTCAAGTCTCGTGCCCGCCACTTCGGCTTCCAAGTCTTTCTCGAGCCTGCGCGCCCCGAGGGGTGGTACGCCACGATCCGACCCGCTGGCAATGCCCTGACGGAGCCCATGCAGATTCTCGCGCCGACCCGCGAGGAGGCAATCGCTTCGGCGTCGAAGTTGTTCGAAGACAAACTGGCCGATCAGCTTGTTGCCACGCTGCGGAACGCGGGTGTTGCTGTGCCTAACTGGACGCCCGGCCAGGACTGGGACGAGCACATCGAAGCGATGGCAACCGTTGTGCGCGAGCACGGCCTTCGCGTCTAGCCGATCAGCATGAGCCCGACCCGCCCGAAGATCGCGGTCGTGGGGCATGTTGAATGGGTGCTGTTTGGGCGGGCGGCAACGCCACCTGCTTCCGGCGAGATCGTGCATCTTGCCGAGCCATTCGAAGCACCCGCTGGCGGTGGTGCGGTTGCTGCCATTGCCCTGGCTCGCGCTGGTGCGGAGGTTGTCTTCGTGACCGCGCTGGCCAACGATGCCGAGGGTGTGGCGACGCGCGAGCGGATGCTCGCCGAAGGTATCGACCTACGGGTGTCCGAGCGGGCTGGGCGTCAAGCGCGCGCCGTCACGATTCTTGATGACTCGGGCGATCGCACGATCATCGTGTCGCAACCTAATGAGTACCCGCGTGGCGACGACCCGCTCGGCTGGGAGAGTCTCGCCGACTGCTCGGCGGTCTACGCGACCTGTGGCGAGCCCTCAGGTATCGCTGCGGCTCGTGCTGCCGGGTCGCTGGTCTGCTCGGCACGCCAACTCCAGGCCTTGATTGACAGTGGCGTGAAGGCAGATGTGGTCGTGAGTTCGCTGACCGATCGTGGTGAAGAAGTCGACTTTCGCGTACTCGGTAAGCACACGAAGGCGATCGTCCTGACCGACGGTAACCGCGGCGGGCGGTGGATGTCGACGGACGATTCGGGACTGTGGGATGCCGTCTCGCTTCCAGGCGACCCTGTCGATGCGTACGGCGCAGGTGATTGTTTTGCGGCTGGACTGACCTACGGCCTCGGTTTGGGCTTGCCGCTCGCGGCAGCGGTACAGACCGGCGCAGCCTGGGGAGCAGAGACCGTCTGTCGCCGCGGCCCGTACGGCACCGAGCACTAGGGCTCTCGCTGCTACTGGCGTAACCAATGTCCAGAAGGGGTCAGACCCGATCTGGACATTAGTTGACGAGCGAGTTCGTCTAGCGAATGTCCAGATCGGGTCTGACCCCTTCTGGACATTGGTGGGTGGGGCGCGGTGGGGGGATGGCCTTGGCGCGCTGTCACAAAGGCTGGGTGGCGAGATCGCGTCTGGGGTTCCTTTTCGGCTCAACCATGCCGATACGAACATATGTTCGACTCTCACGAAATAGTTGCAAGGTGGGACAAAGTGGGGTATGGTGGGGCGCATTGGTACAGAAGGGGAACCCGAGTGGGGACTCCGGACACCAGAGAAATGACCCGAAATGCTGCTTGGTGAATACGCTCAGAAGCTCGACGAGAAGAACCGCGTGACGGTTCCTGCTCGTCTGCGCGAGCCATTCGCCGACGGTCTGTTCGTCACGCGAGGCCTTGATCACTGCGTCGCGATCTACGCCCGTGACGGCTGGGAAAGCTTTGTTGAGGCGCAGACCTCGCGCCTTGATCCGTTTACGCGTGAAGGCCGCCAGCTCGAGCGTTTCCTCTTCGGTGGCGCTGTCGAAGCCGAGCTCGACCGGCAGGGACGCGTCGCGCTACCCGCACCACTGATGCAGCACGCCGTACTCCAACGCGAGATCGTCGTCGTTGGTGTTCGTGATCGACTCGAAATTTGGGATCGCGTGGCCTGGGAACGTGGCCTCGCCGACTTGGAAGGGAGCGCCGAAAATGTCGCAGAGCGCCTGGTCCGTGATGCCCGCTAACGCCGCGATCCATGATCCCGTGCTCGCGCACGAAGTCGTGGCCCTGCTCGACGTGCAGCCCGGCATGACCGTCGTCGACGGCACCTTTGGTGCTGGTGGACACGCCACGATGCTGGCCGAGTTGATGCAGGGGCGTGGGGCCTACGTCGCGATCGATCGCGACCCCTCCGTCGAGAACCGTGCCCGCTCGTTTCGAGCCTCCCATCCCGACATGGCCGTGCGCCTCCTCAAGCGGGATTTCGTGGACGCCTTCCGCTCGCTCGCCATCGAGAACGTCGAAGCCGATGCGATCCTGCTCGACCTCGGCGTCTCCTCGATGCAAATCGACCAGCCCGAGCGCGGCTTCTCCTACGCTGTTGACGCGCCGCTCGACATGCGCATGGATCCGCGTGGGGGCGACACCGCCGCCGACCTACTCGCCAACCTCTCAGAGCGCGAGCTCGCCGACATGTTCTCGCGCTACGGCGAAGAGCGCTACTCGCGCCAGATCGCTCGCGCCATCTGCCGCCGCCGCATGTCGCTGCCCTACGAGCGCAGCGCCGACCTCGTCGACACGATCCGCCACGCGATTCCGACGCCCGCGCAGTTCGGCTCGGGGCATCCTGCCAAGCGCGTCTTCCAGGCACTCCGCATCGCCGTCAACGACGAGCTTGCGATGGTCGAAGACGGCCTCGATGCAGCAATGCAGATCCTCAAGCCAGGCGGCCGCATCGCGGTCATCTCGTTCCATTCGCTCGAAGATCGAATCGTCAAAGAGCGGTTCCGTGACGCCTCTGCACCGTGCACGTGCCCGCCGGATCTTCCGATCTGCGGGTGTAATCGCGAAGCCACGCTGCGTGTCTTGACACCTCGAGTGATTCGTCCGGGCTCGTCCGAACTTGACCGCAATCCTCGCGCCGCTTCGTCGCGCCTACGCGTCGCTGAGCGGACACCTGCGGCCCTACCGAAGGACGCCGCCTGATGGCCGTTGCCGTTCCGCGCCCAACTACCGCGCCGCCGCGCCCACGTCGCAAGCCTGCTCCGCGCCCAATCGACACTGGCAAGGCAGCGCCGCGACGTCGAGCTGCGACGCGTCGTACACGCGCCACGCGAGCCTCGGTCAATGGGCGCCTCGCGCCTTTTAAGATCGCAACGATGATCGCGATCATTGGTGTTGTGCTCTCCGTCGTGGTCTATCTGCATGTCTCGTCCCTCCGCGGCACGATGCAGGCTGGCGAGTTGCGTACGCAGGTTGAGGCCACCCAGAACGACGCCGCAAACATTCAGGCCGAAACGGAACAGCGGCTTGCAGATGGTCGCGTTGAGCGGGCCGCTGCCGCCTACGGCATGGTGCTGGTGCCGTCGCAGGCCATGCGAACGCTCCCGATCAGAATTCCGAAGGACCAGCAGACTCCGTAACGTGGCCACGCGCTCTGCTCCCCCTCGAACGCCGCGTCGCTCGACACGCCAGCGCCCGATTCCCCCACCGGAGCGACGGATCCGCTGGATGCTCATAGCAGCTGCGCTGTTTCTCGTGATCTGCCTAGGACGTGCCGTGCAGATGCAGGTGGTCGACGGTGGCTGGTACTCCAAGCGTGCGAGTGGTCAGCATCGCGTTGAAATCGTCACGGCCGCGCCTCGTGGCGCGATCCTCGACCGTGACGGGTATCGCCTTGCGCTCACGGAACAGGCCAGCACAATCGGTGCTACGACGGCGATGATTACCGACCCTGCCCGGGTCGTGGCAGCGGTCGCTGAGGCCAGTGGCGAGTCGCCCGATACGATCATGCAGCGACTCCAAACGAGCGGACCCACGCACGTCGATCTCGCGCGTCAGGTACCAGCCGCCGCCGCAAAGCGCGTGCAGGCGATGGGCATCGAGGGACTCGACTTTACGACGGAACACCGACGCGTCTATCCGAGTGCCATCGCCGCCCCGGTTATTGGCGTCACGGATTTAGAGGGCAAGGGGCTCGCGGGCCTCGAGCTGCAATACGACAAGATCTTGCGTGGCACCAACGGCCTCGAGGTGCGGAGTGAAGATCCGGCCGGCAACGCCATCAACGTGATCAGTCAGCAAGCGATGCGCCCAGGGCACACGATTAGCACTGGGCTCGACCGTCAGGTCCAGATCGAAGCCGAGGCGGTGACGGCGGAGACGCGTGCGGCGTACCGCGCGAAAGCCGTGACTGCCATCGTGATGGATCCGAAGACGGGCGAGATCCTCGCGATGGCATCCGCACCCGCACCCGCGGAAGGTGACTATCGCCAGGCGACAGCGGCTCAGATCCGCCTACGAGCGATCACCGACGTCTATGAGCCCGGTTCGACCTTTAAAGCGGTGACGCTTGGAGCAGGGCTGGCAACGGGGCGGATCTTGCCATCGACTCCCGTCGAGGTCGGCTCGAAGTGGCAGTTGTACGACGGGATCCTGCGCGATTCGCACCCAGACCCTGGTGTCAAAACAGCGACTGAGGCGCTGCGAATGTCCTCCAATATTGGCGTTGCCAAGCTTGCCTACGAGCACCTGTCGACGTCGGGTGGGCCCGACAGCATCTTGTCGCAATGGATCGATCGGTTCGGCTTTGGCGCGCCAACTGGCATCGACCTGCCAGGCGAAGTGGCGGGTATCGTGCCGGCCTACAAGGACTGGTCGGGAACGTCGCCGTTGAACATTCCGATTGGGCACGGCATCGCCGCAACGCCAATCCAAATTGCTCAGCTCTACGCCACGATCGCCAACGGTGGCCTGCAAACCACGCCTCACCTTGTGACACGCATTGACGGGCAAGGTCCGGTTGGGCTTCAGCAGCAACGCGTCATGCCATCGCGCGCGGCGAACACGCTCGCGCGCATGCTGGAGGGCGTTGTCTCGGATCAAGGAACGGGCTCGGCGGCACAGATCCCGGGCTACTCCGTGGCGGGCAAGACGGGTACCACGAAAAAGATCGACAAGGACGGCACGTACTCCGACCACCGCTACCTCGCCTGGTTCGTCGGCTTCGCGCCGGTCAAGAATCCGCGGATCTTGACGCTGATCATGGTCGACGAACCGCGCGGTGGGAAATACTACGGTGGCGAAGTTGCCGGACCGGCGTTCGCGAAACTGACCGAGCGAGCCCTGATCGCACTCGGCGTACAGCAAGATCGCCCCGACACCGCAGCGGAGTAGTCGTGCTGGCCGCGACTGGTGTCGAACTGCTCTGGACACCAGAACTGGCAATCCGCGGGGTAGGCGGACTAGGATTTGTTTCATAGTGCTGCTCACGGACCTCCTCGGTCCCGTTCTAGCGCGGGGTACGACGCTCCCAATTGCTGGAGTTGACGTCGTCGACCTCGCGTACGACTCGCGACGAGTCGCAGACGGGACATTGTTCTTCTGCGCTCCAGGCGCCACCACGGATGGGCACGACCACGCTGAGGCCGCCGTCGCGGCTGGTGCCGTTGCTCTGATCGTTGAGCGTGAGTTACCGATCGCCGTTCCACAGGTCGTCGTCGCTTCGACACGGACGCAGATGGGACCGCTCGCCGACACGTTTTTCGGACACCCATCGCGTCAACTCCGCGTGCTCGCGGTAACCGGAACGAACGGGAAGACAACCACCGCCTATCTCCAGCACGCGATTCTCACTGCAGCAGGACAGCAAGCTGGAATACTCGGGACGATCGAACGACGGATTGGTGGCCTGAGCGAGGCCGCGGTGCGCACGACCACAGAGGCGATCGATCTCCACCGTGATTTTCGCCGCATGGTGGATGCTGGTGACTCTGGGTGCGCGATGGAAGTCTCGTCGCATGCGCTCGAGCAGGAGCGAGTGGGGGGCGTCACATTCGCCGCAGCGGCCTTTACGAACCTGACGCGCGATCACCTCGATTATCACGCGAGCATGGAGGCCTACTTCGCCGCCAAGGCATTGCTCTTCGACGGCCGCTGCCCGACTGCCACGAACGCCGACGACGACTACGGCTGCCAACTCTCGTCCGACCTCCGTTACGGCATCGAGTCAGCCGCTGCAGAGGTACGCGCCGAGCAGATCGCGCTTGGCTCCACCAGCACGCGGTTTCGTCTCCACAGCCCGTGGGGAGCTGCCGACGTGCAGACAGAGCTCGTCGGGATGTTCAATGTCGAAAATGCGCTTGCGGCCGCCGGCAGCGCCGGACTCGCCGGCATTGAGCTTGAGGCCATCGTGGCGGGGCTTGCGCGGGTTTCGGGTGTGCCTGGTCGCCTCGAAGTCGTGAGCGACGACCAGCCATTTGCGGTGATCGTCGACTACGCACACACGGCAGATGCACTCGGCAATGTCTTGCGCGCAGTACGCGAGCTTGCGACGGGCCGCGTGATTGTCGTGTTCGGATGCGGCGGCGATCGTGATCGCGGCAAGCGACCCGAGATGGCTCGGGTTGCCTGCACGTTGGCCGACCACGTGATCATCACCTCCGACAACCCTCGTTCGGAGGATCCACAGGCGATTGTCGACGAGGCGCTCACCGGTGTCGACGGAGGCATCGAGGTCGAGTTGGATCGCCGCACTGCGATCGCTCGAGCGATCGAGTTGGCCGGCCCAGGCGACGTTGTCCTGATCGCCGGCAAGGGCCATGAACAAGGGCAAGACAGCGGTGGCGTAATCACTCCATTTGACGATCGTGTGGTTGCACGAGAGGTGCTGGCGTGATTCCCCTCAAGCTCGTGGACGTGCCGGCATCGCTGGTCATGCGTGGTGATCCACAGGTCCGCGCCACCGGTGTCGCGATCGATTCGCGGCTGGTTGAGCCCGGCGATCTCTTTATCGCAATCCGAGGTGGCGTCGACCACATCGAGGCAGCCACGGCTGCCGGCGCGATTGCGGTCGTCGTGGAAGAAGACCACGTCGAAAAGGCACTCGAGACGACGATTCCGACGATCCTGGCGACGTTCTCCAGCATTCGCTGTCTGCAGTGCATCGGCGACGTCAACGCCGCAGCGACACTGGCGCGTCGCGTCGGCATCACCGGCAGCACAGGCAAAACGTCGACGAAGGACGCGCTCGCGCACCTGATCGCGGATCAGCGGCGCGTCGTCGCTGCACTCGAAGGGCACAACAACGAAATTGGCTATCCGCTGACGCTGACGCGGATCAATGCGGACACCGAGGTTGCGGTCTGCGAGCTGGCGATGCGCGGCAAGGGGCAGATCGCAGAACTCTGTGCGATTGCCGCGCCGGATATCGGTGTGATTACGAACATCGGTGTTGCGCATATGGAGCTGCTCGGATCGCTCGAGGCGATTGCCGCTGCCAAGGCAGAGATTGCTGAGGGGCTCCGCGAGGGTGGGCAGCTCGTGCTGCCCTTTGCCGAGCCACTGCTCGATCCGTACGTGCCAGCCGACGCGCAGATCACGACCTTTGGCGATGAGGCGGGCTCGGATGTTCAGCTCGTCGACCGAATCGTTCGCGACGATGGACAGGACTTGACGTACCTCGTCCATGGTGAACTCCTGACGCTCAACACCAACCTCGTCGGTCGTCACCATGCTCGTAACTTGGCCGCTGCGATTGCGGTCTGTCAGCTTCTCGGCCTCGATCTCGAACGTGTCGCTGCGCGCGCAGGTGCGATTTCACTGCCGCGTTGGCGGGGCGAAACGCAGCGCCTCGTGGGCGGCATTGATGTCGTCAACGATGCCTACAACGCCAACCCGGCCTCGATGGAGGCAGCATTACGACTGCTGGTTGAGACACCAACGGAAGGGCGCCGCATCGCTGTCTTGGGGCTGATGGCCGAGCTCGGACCAGAGGCAGAGCGGTACCACCGAGAGGTCGGAGCGCTGGCGGCGAGGGTCGGGGTCGATATGGTGGTCGCCGTGGGGGATCTCGCACGTGCCTATCTCGACGGAGCCGGTGATGGAGTGTCGGGCTTTGCTGTTGCCGATGCGACTGCTGCCGTTGAGCAGGTGCTCGCCACCGTGCAGCCCGGTGATCGTGTGCTGGTCAAAGGCTCGCGCGCAGCTGGCCTAGAGGTCGTGCCGACACTCCTCGCAGAACGCCTCGAAGGCTCTGCTCCATGACCAGCGTGCTCGCCTCTGGCGTCGTCGCGATCCTGATTTCGATCTTTGCTGGACCACGCTTTATTGCCCTGCTCCGCCGCTACAAGGTTGGTCAGCGCATCCGCGATGAGGGCCCCGTTGGGCATCAGACAAAGTCCGGCACACCCACCATGGGCGGCCTCCTGATCATCCTCGCAACGCTCGTTCCCTACGCCATCTTCTCGTCCTACGGAGCGCGCAGCCTTGCGGTTATCGGGGCGATGGTTGGCTGTGGCCTGATTGGCTTCCTCGACGACTATCTCAGCGTGATCCGGCGCCGCTCGCTTGGGCTCCAGGGACGGTGGAAGCTACTGGGGCAGGTACTGATCTCGGTCGGCATCTGCTTTGTCGCCGTCCGTGAGGGCATTTCCACGAGCGTCTTTCTCCCCCTCGTTGACACCCACCTCGACCTCGGCCCCGCGTGGTACGTGCTCGTCTTCTTGATTGTGGTGGGCGCCTCGAACGCCGTCAACTTGACGGACGGTCTTGATGGCCTCGCCGCTGGTACCTCGACGATCGCGATGCTCGCCTTCACGTCAATGTGCGTGATTGGCTTCCAAGTTGGGCAGCGAGCACTATCGGTGCCGGGTGTCGACGGTGGCACGATCGGTCCCGGGCTGTTTGACGTGCAGTCACAGACGTCAGAGACGCTCGACCTCGCGATCCTTGCCGCGGCACTCCTTGGCGCCTGTGTGGGTTTCCTCTGGTTCAACAGTTATCCGGCTGAGGTCTTTATGGGAGACACGGGGTCGCTCGCGCTCGGTGGCGCGCTCGCAGGCTTCGCGATCTTTACGAAAACAGAGCTCTTGCTGCCCTTGATTGGGGGGATCTTCGTCGCCGAGGCTGGCAGCGTGATCATCCAAGTGATTAGCTTCCGACGCTTTGGGCGGCGCGTCTTCTTGATGGCACCTGTGCATCACCACTTCGAGATGAAAGCGTGGAGCGAAACCAAGATCATGTTCCGTTTCTTGATCGTGGCGTCGATCTTCGCCTCGATTGCCTTCGTCCTTTACTACGTGCGCTTTGACCAGTACGTATGAGCGGCAACTTCGAGTTACCACGTCACCCGCTCGTGCTGGGTGCCGCCCGTTCTGGGCGAGCGGCAGCACGAGCGTTGCTCGAGGCTGGGGTGGAGGTGACGCTCGTCGATGATGCGCCCGACGAGAGTGTTGACGCGCCCTGTGCAATCGTCGC
>Ga0049082_10000248_pt1 | contig 14278 bp, 14 predicted proteins | sample GreLakmeHU45MSRF_FD_66718 | JGI IMG/M metagenome (GOLD analysis project Ga0049082, IMG submission 66718) | Freshwater lentic microbial communities from great Laurentian Lakes, MI, USA - Great Lakes metaG HU45MSRF | ecosystem: Environmental > Aquatic > Freshwater > Lake | place: Great Lakes... | reverse complement strand
GTACGACTGTTAATAGACCTGATAATTTGTTCAAGTTGATACATCATAGTTTTCATATATTCAACTTTATCAACCGCTTTGATAACTTCCTCGTCAGTAGAGATAACGTCATCAACTTCTGTTCTTAGAGGTTTTGGTCCTAGATATTGTTCCCAACCAAGGTCGGTTAGTTCTTCGCGGGATAACTCACCACGAAAATACTTAAGTTTATTACCACGTAGTCGAAGATATTGTGACTCGTACTTACGCAATTGCAACCGTGTGGTTGTTAGAATTTTGAGGTATTTGGAATGCAACATGGGAACACGTGTTGCTTCTCGGCCAAGATCAGTCTCGTCTATACGACAATCTTTTACCCACAAATCTTGTAATTCATCTAAATTCATAAAAACCACCTTGCAAATAATAAATTATACAACATCTAACTAAGTTTGTCAACCATTAAATTGCTTCCATATTATAATACCTATATTTAAATGTTGCAATACCCGTTAGATAATCTACGGTGCCAGAAGAAATATCAAAATCAAGTGCTTCTAGATTAATTGGAAAACAATCATAGAAAGTAATCTTGACATTAGGATTGTTATCGGAATCTAAAATAAACAAAGTAGCATCGGAAAAGTTGCCTTTATCACCAATGCGATTTTCATTTACTCCAGGAAATCTATAACGCTGTCTGTCATTCCATTCTTTATACGTTGATTTATCTGTAGGCGCTCCAAGACCATTTAACCAATTGTACAATTCCATATAATTTTTAAGATTTTCTTGGATTAGAAACCGAATGGTAAGATCACCATAAGTAAGTTTTTCACCAGGATAAGGAATATCGGACATTGTAGTTGCTTGAGTTGCAACACCCAACGTAATGTTTGGTATATTTGCGGCTTGGCAAAAATAGTTTACATTTGGAATGTTGTGAATTTGAAACTTAAATCCATTGGGTTTAAGATAATCGAGTTCACTCGGATGTGTTTCCGAATATGAACCTTCCAAAATGTTTACAGTTTTAGTTACCATCTTACCTATTCTCCACGGCGGTTTCTATTATTTATACAGCCAAAAAAAAGGGGAGCCCCTGCGGACTCCCCTCTAAAGTAAGGTTGGTTAAACCAACTCTTATTTTTATTACATGATGTTAGTAACCTTCACGCGGCGATAGTACTGGTTACGTGAGGCAGTGAACGTGTCACCATCTGTAGTACCATTCGACTGTGTAACATATGGGTTAGCAATCATGCCATAACGAGTCTTGAAACCAATCTTTGGCTGGAAGCTGTCTGGGTCAATTGCGCGGACCATCTGTAGAGGAACGTAAGGGCAGTAGAACAAACCAGCGTCATATGCTGAAGTGCCTTTATAACCAACAACATAGAACTGGTTTGCAGCGCCTGTGTTAGCTGAGTAAGGGTCAACATAAACCTTGTAACGGCCGTTTAGAACACCGGCAAACGTGTTGCCTGTGTCATCGACACTTAGGTTGGTTGAAAGTGCTGGTGTGTAGTCCAAGATGCCTGCCATGGCGAGTGCGCTTGCAACGTCTGAAGAGCAGACGATGAAGTTACCCTTGCCGCGACGAGTGTCTTGAGCAATTACGTTAGCATCGCGTTCGATGTTGAACAGAAGACCCTTGAAGCGTTCTACTGACCAACGACCGTTTGCATCAACGTCAAGGTCGAAAGTACCTGCTGTTGCAGTTGAAGCAGAACCCGTCTTAGCAACCTTGTAGATTGTACGGATAACTTCGCGGTTGATTTCAGCAAGAATTTCCTGAGACAGAATGTTTGAGAGTTCTGTTTCAGCATCAAGACCGTGAATGGCCTTAAGATCCTGCGCAAGTTCAACGGTGTACTCTGCCTTCAAGGCACGTGTCTTAGCAGTTACCGTGGTCTTCTCGATTGAGAATGCCATTTCGCCGAAAGTACCGCCGCCTGAGATGCCCAACTCTTCAGCAGCAGAAGTTGCAAGACCTGTACCGGTTGTGAAGGAACCTGAAACTGGGTTTGAACCAGCGTGAGTGCCTGTACCGGAGAAGTCTGTATCTGCTTCGTTGAAGAGTGCTTCATCGCCCGTCTGGGTGCTGTAGCGCGACTTCATTGCGAAGATAAGACCGGTTGGGCCTGTCATTGGCTGAACGCCGCAAACATCATAGGCCATTAAGTTTGGTAGAGCGCGACGAACTAGCGAGATCAGAATTGGATCATAACGATCAATTTCTGTTGCACCGCCACCGGCAATGTTGTTTGCTGCGACTGATTCACGGAGAGCCTTTTGCTGGTTCTCAAGAATGACTGCGGTCACTGAACGCTTGTAGGGATCCTTAATTTCACCCAGATCCGGATGATTAAGAATTGGTTCCCACTTTTTTTCTAATTGTTCTGAAAGAAACATGTAGTTTTCTCCTTTGTTTTAAACTATTGTAATGTTATTTATAAAAACTAAATTTTAGAAGCTACCATTTTGCTAATTGCGGCAACATAACGTCCAAGTTCTGGACTATTTTCAGAAAATTCAATGTTATCGTTATCGTCTTCCAACTTTGTTTCGGTAAGAACGGATTTGTCCTTAGGGAAATAGTTTTCTTTAATAACATTTAACTTTTCTTCATAGATGCCCGCATTCTCAAATGCTACATCAGCGGTTAGAGTCTTGAACTTCTCAGATTCAGTTTGTGCTAGGGTTTCTGTAACCTTAGTAAACACTGAATCTTTGGTGAGTTCAACAGTCTTGCTGTGCAGTTCTACATTTGCAGCCATTGTCTCGTCTAACTTGTTCTTTAGCTCATCAATTTGTTTTTGCATCTCGCCAAGAACGTCATATTTTTCTTCTGGTACTTCGATGTAATGTTCCTTGAAGAGGTTCTTCAAACCAACGAGAAAATCGTTTGTGATCTCATTCTTGAGAGCATTTTCGATTACCAGTTCATTTTCTTTAACATAAGTTTCGGCAACGTAGTTAAGATAAGAATCTACCTTTTCTACCAGTTCTTCTTTAAAGGAAGAAATTTGTGTTTCTGCTTCAGCAACCAACTCTTCTTCAATCTGAGTTACTTCTGAGATAACACGGGCAGATACTACGGCCTCAAATAGTGAGGTTGCCTTTGTTCTGAAATCTTCTGAGAGTTCTTCGCCAGCAAAAAGAGCGGCAACATCTGAAGAGTAATCAATTGGTGTTGACTCTTCGTCTTCTGCGCCTTCTTCGGATTCTTCTTGTACGTTACCCTTTGAACTTGACATGTTTACAACTGATGTTGGATCGGCAACTGTCTTGAAATTAGGAGCAGCACCAACGCCTTTGGTTGTCAGTGTACCCTTTTGGTCGCTTTGTTTGCCTGAAACCTTGGCGCCTTCATTTTCGCCATCATCGCCTTCGCGGGTTTCAAACTCGGCGTCCTTAGAGTCGCCTTGCTTTGGATTGGTACTGTCGCCGCCAACTTCCGACTTTGAAGATGCCGAAGTGTCCTTCTTTACGGAACCGGCGCCCAGAGCTTCCGCCTCAGAAACCACTTCTTCCGATAAAGACTTCTTTGTCAGAAGCTCCTTAATTTTTGATTCTACACTCATCTTTTTCTCCTGAAATGTTCAGATTACTTATTGTTATTTATTTATAATAGTTTAACTTTTTACTTTATACTTGACAGAAAATGTTTAAAGACCGCCAATTTTGTCTCTTCCAACTGTCTCGACTTTGCACGTTGAATAATCTTCTTTGATTCTTCAATTTGCTGAGAGGTCCATACACCATTAAGGTTAACCCATTCTTTATTTTCCATAATGCCTCTTACGAAGGCATCAGGAGCAGAAGGATCGGCAACAATATCGGCCGCGGTTGCTAGATAGAAGTCATCTTGGACTTCATTAATGCCTTCAGATGTTAATGTAACCGTACCCATACCGCGTGAAGACACACCAAGTTTGGCGCCTTCGTCAATAAGGTTTCTTACAATCATACCCATTGGTGTGCCTAAAATCTTGGCTCGACCAACGTAATTATCTCCATCTTCTTTTAAAGAAACAATCATGTGAGAAACGCGATCAAGGTTTACTGTTGGGCCTTCTGGGTGACCAAGTTCACCTAATGCTCGGTTTTGCTCAACGTATTCTTTGGTGTAACGAGCAACTTCATTGCGCATTATTTCTCTAGGATACATTCTGCCATTACGATTGGTAATGTTTGATTGTAGAAAGACGCCTTCGATAAAATAACTTTTCTTACCATTTTTATCTTCGGCAATGTACTGAAGGTCTTCATGTACCTCTGTAATTAGTTTCATTAGATTAACGAGCCTCCTGCTGGTTTAACTGAACCACCCTCTGCGGTATCTAGAGGCGCAATTTGATGCTGTTCGTTACCATAACCTGATACCTTGGCCAATTCAAGCACAACAACGCCGGTGGCGGCGCCAGTAAAAGCAATGACAACATCACTGGTATTAAATTCGTTATCGGCCCAACCGGCAAAATCAAACCAACCAGAAGCGGCATCTGAGCCAAACGTCCAAATTACGGTTGAGTTTCTAGAAATGGTTGCCTCACAACCTGATCCTAAAGACCAAAATATTGTTTTAATATTTGCGGTCGGCGTAGATGCAGTTTCACCCGATTTCTTCAAAATTGTTGCCAGAGTGATTGTACCTGTATCACCGGCACTACCACGTACCTTGACAACACCATGAACTTGTGTTAACTTTAATACTACTGGTGTTACTGTTGCCATTGTTTACTCCGGTCTTATTCTGCGGTTTCTGTGTCTTTTTTATAACTATCGACATTAAACATGTTGAATGCGACCTCTGTGCGCTTTACATCAAACATATCCGATAATTTATCGTCCATTAATGTTTTAAAAGCGGCTTCAGCGTCAACCATGTCATCACCATCAACCTTGTCGAGCATGTCTAAAATTGCTTCTTTATTTGCCGTCATCAGAATCTCCTTGTAACATTGCATTATGAGTGGCCAAATTCATTTGCTGTTCCGCTTCGGGTGCCATTTGAGCTTCGCCCATGTCTTGGTGAAAAGCAAGTTCTTCATTAATTTCGTCAATTTCATTCTCAGAAAGCATTAAGATATTCTTTTGTACATATTTCTTGCTATAGAGAGAACCAATAAACGGCGCAACTTGACTTAATATTTCAACTCGTACTCTTAATATTTCCTGTTCTTTTGATTCGGTGTAATAAGCGTCTGTGGCATATTTATACTGGATTTGATCTCGTATTTCTAACCAATCGTCTTCAGTGATAATACCTTTTAATACCAATTGAGTCTTTAACAGATCATCAAATAGCATACTAAAACGTCTACGCAACTTAGCAACAAACTTGGTAAACTTAAGTTCGTCGCGATTGATCTCAGCGGCACGACCAAAGTTTAAACCTGACTGTTGCTCTAAGCGAGAAATAGGAACATTCAGCGATTGATATAATTTACGCTGAAAGAATTCTACGTCCGCAATCTCACCTAAGTTCTGTCCGCCCGGTAGTGTGTCGATCTGAGTACCACGACCACCTTCGCGGCGGGGTAACCAGAAATCCTCCAGCATCGACATCATCTTTTTGTCGTCGCGCAGTTCACCAGTTTGACCATCATACACCAGTTTATTTCTATACTGGTTCATAATACCCTGTAGATATTGTTCTGCCTTCAACTTTGGAAGGTTACCAACGTCCACATAAAAAATTCTTCTTTCTGGCGCTCTAGTGATACGATAAATTACAAGAGCGTTTTCCATCATTCTTAATTGATTTGCCGGCCGAATTGCCTTATGCAAATAACTAAGTGCAATATTTTTGTCTTGATCAACCAAACCGGACGGGCAATAAGCAATGGCATCTTTGTTAATTTTAATAATAGAAGTGCTTGTTGCCGACTGTGCAGTATTATAATCTTTCGGTACAATACCCTTTTCGTTGAAAACAAAATACTCGTCAATTCTTTTAATTAAAGTAACGCCAGATTTTTGATCTGTTTCCTTTACAATCTCACGGACCTTCTTGATCTTACGTGGATCAATATACCGAATATCTTTAATACCTTGCTTTGGTTCTGCGGTATCAATTACTTTGTGAAAACTAATTCTACCGTCTATATACCAACGCTTGAAATAATCGTGCGCTCTGTTGTTAAAATCTAAAATTGAAACCAAATAATCAAATTCTTTTTCAATACTAGACTTTATCGACTTGCTTAATTTAAGTTTATCTAAATCAATTGAAATTGGATCTTCGTCATCCAAATTTGCCATCGAATCGTTAATAATATCTTCAATGGCGGCATCGACATCTGCCATCTGAGCAATTTCTCGGTACTTTCTAATTAAATCACTCTCAGTGGTACCGATGCCTTCTAAATCAAGATACGTGCCATAGTAACCACCGGCCTGAATAGACTCAATAGCCCCACCATCGTCATTGGGTACCACAAACGTTTTTTCGGTTTGTGGTACCTTTGACTTTTCAATTTTAAATCCAAAAAGGTCCATGATAATAAAATTACCTTAAATTAAAGAATGCGTTCGTAATGTGAATACTGGACCGTTACTGTGTACTCTTCGATTACATCGTTCTGGGCATACTGTAGTGCAATTTCCGACATGTTAATCGGGAATGCATTAAACAATCTATACTCGGCAATTCGCGAATCGTTACGATCTAAATGAGTGACATAAATGTCATTCAAGTAAACCGATGGAATAGTTTCGCCGCCATTAGTTTCCTTGTTATTCATCAACTCCATCCAATCTTCAAATGCATTACGCAATGAAAAACTGGTGTCGTTAACGATTGTCATTGTCCAAGGATCAAATGTACGTTCGCCGGCCAACTTAAGTTCTCGGCCGCGGTACTGAAGGATTGTTGGGTTTACGTTAGACGCGGGTAGTGCCGCTCCGGTAACAAGAGTGTGATAACCACCATCTTGAGCCGCAGGACCTGCATTGTTTGGCCAGGTAATCGTTACACCAAACTGGTTTGGTCTTGCGCCTCCGGCGCCTAACGCCGCTTTAAAGTTGTCGATATTCGCCATGATTTTCTCCTAAGTTTCTAATTGTATTTATATTAAGCGCCAGCGACTTCAGTAAACGATACCGAAGTTCTCACTGCGACAAAGTTTAGTTGAATGAAGTTGATCGAACGGGCAGGTTTAATATAAATGTCAGCAACAAATTCGTTGCGGTCAATTACTTCGCTTGTATTATTCGTATCATCACAAATGACTCGGAAGTCATAGATGCCACGGCGACCTTGTACGTTTCTTAGGAAAGGTTCCACAATGCTCTTAAACTGTGCGCGTGTAAAAGTATCGTTGAACTCAAAGAGTTGATATTTGGCGGATATCGCAACTGCCTTTTCAAGGACAATAAACAGTCTACGAACGTTAATACGATCAAACGCACTTGGCTTAGCAAGCAAAGTCTTATCGCCAAATAGTAGTGTGCCTTGGCCAGGGAAAGTTACAACTGGGTTTACGCCGCTCTTGTAAAGTGTGTCACGATCTGTCTTGCTTGGATTGTAAGCAAGTTTAACAACATTCTTAATGATACCGCGATTATAACCAGCTGGTGACCACCATGAGTCATTTGTTTGGTCTGTACGTGCGCACAAACCAGCAATGTCACCGTTTAATGGAATCCAGCGATATACGTCATTGTACCTGTCGTACTGGTATTTAGCGCCACTATCCATTACAGCATAAGAAGAACTTGTGCGAGCATTGCGATAAGTTACAATGTCATCTGCTTCGCCGCCGGCGTTGTTAACAACGTCTGCTTCAAGTGGTGAGAAAAAGACCATGCAGTCTCTACGGGTTAATGCCATGTCGATGCAGTAGTCTGTAACAGTTGCTTGTGCATAGCCTGTAATAATTAATGAAATATCAACAGTGTCGGCATCAGCAAAATAACTGTATGCAGTTGTAAAATCACCAGCAACATAGTCTGTTGTATCAAGCCCGCCTGAAAGCGATACAACTGCCTGGTTTGCGGCAACAAGGTTTCTGTATGCGCCTACTGCCAAATTTGTACCCCAAGTGGTACCCACTGTGTAGGTTAGACCTGTTGGTGTACCTGCGGTTGTAACAATTGCAACACCCGCTGTTGTTGTAAGAGTAAACCCGGTAACAGCACCAACCGAACCAGTAACAGCAGAAACCTTATATGCGGTTCCTGTTGTGTAACTGGTAATTGTGCCTGTACCACCAAGAGTACCCGTAATTGTTAGAGTATCATTAACTGCCAGCGTAGTTGCGGTGCAAGTAAACGTACCTGCTATACCGGAAATTACTACGGCCGCAAGGTTTGCACCCTGAGATGTTGGGTGATCCATCCAGTAAACATACTTAGACTTAAGGTTAATTACGTTTCTGTAATAGATTGAAGTGCCGTCTTCCGACTTGGCGTCTGCTGCCTTAGAAAGGTGTGCATACTTTTCTACAACTGTACCTGCTGTACCCGTGAAAAGACCGTCCTCGTCAATGACTAGAATGTGAACTTCATCCTTTGAGGCGCCAGCAGCCGTGGCTGCGGTTGACGTACCAGGTGCTGCATCAAATTCGGCAGCATAATCAACATATGTGGCATCCACGAACAATAGAGCATCTAGTTGAACAACCTTAAGACTGTTGCCTAGAGTACCAACACATCTTGCGGCCCATTGACCGACTGTTCCTTGGCCAGTAGAGTAAGATGCATCGTAGATCGACTCGTTGTCAATCTTGACTGCTGTACCGGAAGTTACGGCATTTCTCGAAAGTGTGCTTGAAGCGCGAACAACTTTTAGATTGTTGGCATATGCAAGAAAGTTTGCCGCTGAAAACCAAGACGGCGCAACCAAAGTATTTGGTTTGCCAAACTTGCTTACTAGTTCTGCTTCGGAACCAACGGTCTGGATTTCGTTACATGGTCCCCAGTTAAACAGGCCAGCAAAGGCACCGATTGAAACTGAGACGTTTGGAACGACATTTGTTAGGTCTTTTTCTGTTACTAAAACCCCTGGTGATAGCTGAAAAGCCATAATTCTCTCCTATTCGTGTTAAAATATGACAACAGTGTGCTTGTGTCTACTTGTTAATTTATTTATAAAAACTCGTATTTATAGTCTAAATCGCCAATCGTCTTCTTTTTTAACAACATTCCATAAATCGCCATGTTCTACAAACTGCTCCACTTCAAGACCGTTTTCTACCAGCCCAAAAGGAGTTAATTCTTCTTCTATTTGTCTCATCTGAGCGTTAAACATTTTTTCTCTAATGTCAACATCAGTCAAATCTCTAAAGTAAGAATTGCTTACCAACCAACCAAACAGCACAAAACACATTGCTAAGTCGTCTGTATATCCTTCGTCTGCCTGAAAAGACCCTCCCTTTTCAATGAAGACAGATAATTCTCCAATTGTGTCAGCATCAAATATTAGTAGTTTACCTTCTTCCATTAAGGACTTAAAAGTAAAACACCCTTGACGCTTAACTTGCTTAGTAGTTCTAACTCCAAGTTGAGTTGCTTTACCAAACCCTGGAGAAATATACTGCTTATTTGTATCTTTAGTTGTTGTTAAAATGTTATCGTATTCGATTTCACTGTGTAAGATGTCAACTACTTGACCGCCTATATCATTAACCTCTACAAGCACATGTGCTTTATTATAATCTGTTGCAATCTTATTTATAATATTGGGAAACAGCATCGGCGCAATAGTGTTGTTTCTATATTTAGCAACCATTTTATATGGCGCTTCGGTCACATTTACAACAACAAACGCTGAGTAGTCTCCTCCAATACCTCTTGAGGTATCAACTGTCATAGCATATACTTGGTTTGGTACCGGTTCTTCGTAAATGTCTACACCAGCATTTGAATAAATTGGATCCATGGAACTCATGTTACCAATTACTCGACTGCTAATAAGCGTATTACTTGAACCTAAAAATGCGCATAGAACTTCTTGGTTAAATTTAAGTTCACCCAGAAGTCTTAATTGGTCGTCTGCCCACTTTTCGTCACGACCTGGAATTTCCCAATAAGGAATCTGCATGGATACAAATCCATTGATTCCTTTTTCTGCTTCGTTCCAAAACTTCCAAAAATGATTATACCCCAGTGGTGTAGAAGTAAGCAAAATCTTGGTTGTTTCACCCGAAGAAATTGTAGGATAAACTGAAGCAAAGAACTGTTCTGCTACGGTGTTTTGAATAATGGCCGCTTCGTCAATATACAACCAGTTGACGGATTTACCACGAATACCTGAAGATGTTGTGGCGGAAGTAAATAACTTTGATCCGTTTTCTAATTCTACGTCACCTTTGTTCCATGTCTTAACACCCTGTTGCATCCAGATAGGAAGATTTTCATACATGCCTTGATATCTGGACATAACTTCACGGGCAGCAGAACTCTTGTTTGCCATAATGGCAACTGATTTGTTATCTTGAAAAAGCGTGTACCATAAAATGCAAGCGGCTGAGGTAATTGTTTTACCTTGCTGTCTACCTTCCATTAGAATAACCTTGCGGTTATTAAGTATTAAATCAACTTTTTTCTTCTGACATTCGTATAACTTAAACGGTATTAGACCACGATCAAGTGAAACGATCATGCAGTAATTTTCAATAAAATAAATTGCATTTTCCTGACATTTTGCCAGTTCCACCAGTTGCTCTTCTGTAAACTGGTGTGCATATCCAATTGGTTTTAAATTAATATTACCATGATAAGAGTGGTCTTCGTAATCACTCATTGTCAATAGTTCTCATTTTTTCAGCCTTTAGAGCCTTCAATAACTCTTGTGTGCTTCCAGCAAACACAAAATTGTTCTGAGTTTCGATTGGTTGTTTCTTACCAACATCTTCTCTAATCTTTTTTGTCTTTGCTTGAACGTCCATTAAATCTTTTGCAGTATCCGCTGATACCTTAATTAACTGGCCAACAACTTCGTATGCGCGAGGGCTATCGCTACCGCGAGCAACGTTTAACATACCATCAATTGCTTGGTCGCCTTTTTCCAAAAGGTCTTTTAGTTTTTGTCTTGCTGTGTTATAATCATCCTCAACATCATTACCTGAAGTAACAACTGGAAGTTGACTTTCTAACGGAACAACATCTTTTGCTTCTATGTTAAATGTCTGGTCAAGGGAAAGATAGTTATTCTGCGTTGTAGTAATCATCAAACTGCTCCACATAATCCCAGTTATCCGTAGGTAACGATGGGTCTGGTGTATAAGTCACTTCATATTTAGTGCTAACGGTTGATGTAGTATCCAGAGACGTATATGTTTTGGCAATTGCAGTCTTAATATAACCTTGATTGGATACTGGTCCATAGAAATTCAATTTCATTGTAAAATTTAGATTCCATATGACACTTCTTCTGGCAAGAAAATCGCCAGCATAGTCATCTTCGTAACTAACACCATCCAAAAGTATTTGTAAGTCTCGTTTAATACCCATCTCAGGAATATCATTAATTGAAACGTTGAAGTCTGGATTAAAAAACGGTAGAATTTGTTCGATTATTTGTAAACCATCGTCTTGGTTTTTAGCAAACGCATACATGGCAATGTTCATATTAAATGGTGTGCTTGTGTATTGCGTTTGTACGCTGTCACTATAAGTTGAGTTTGTATTAATATTCTTTTGTACGATACCAAGTCTTCTTGCTGGGTCATAAGTTAACCCCGTCATTTCAAAACCTATTCTAGGCAAAGATATTGCGGTTGATCTTGTTTCAATATCTTGTGTCTCCATTCTGGCAATAAACTTTTGCTTTGGCGAATAGGAAAGAGGCACACGTAAAGACTGCAAATAATTGCCATCGGTATCTTTTCTTTTAATCTCTATTTGATTAAAGATAGTACCAAAAGCAATAATTGCCTTTCTAACATGACTATGATAAAAGTATTGTTTTAAGAACATTATGTTTTAACCTGTATTTCACCAAAAGGATTTATTGTAGTAAAATCCAAAATACCTTCGCCTTGCAACTCAAAATCATTATTGTCGGATAATGGGTCAATTAATTTGGTATCATAATTCTGTAAGGTTATAGAATCGCCAGTCTCTAGCAATAATAACCCGGTGCCTTCTTTAAGTAACTGCCAGGCAAATACGTCTTGTGACTTTGCGTCCATGATAGAATCAATTTCCGTATTACCGGTATTAAATCTTTCTGAACTAACTTCAAAGGTCTGACATGTTAACGTGTAGACATAAATTTTACCCAGTTGAAAAAACGGGTTCTTATAGTCCACGTATTTGATTTCAAAAAAAGTCTTTGTTTTTGGAAAGTATAGCAAGTCGCCTTCAGTGGGCCTTGGTAACTGTAGATCAGTTGCGTAGGTGTTTACCGATTCGTCCCATCTTCTCTTTGAAACCACAAAAGATGCTTGGTCGCGAATTTCAAATCCAAATTTGGAAAAAATATCTCCGTCGCCTTCGTATCCTTGCACGTTATTAAGATACATTTCAATTGGATAAAACTGAGCAAAGAAAGCCAACGGGTCTTCACCAAGAATATCATTCTGGTCATACGTTGTTCTAGGAAGATAATAGACATCATGACCGTAGATTTTTAGAGACTCAATAACTAAGTCTTCCATTAATCTCTGTTCGTTTGTGGTGCCTGATGTATTTCCAGATTGAAAGTAGAAATTTGTGGGCATGTTTTATCCCACCATAAAATCGATGGGAAGTTCTGACCTTAATTGCATCTCTTCTTCGATTACTTTGATCTCATCAAACGCTTCTTGATAAATTTCACCACCGTTTAGAGTTGTGCCGCCCGGTAGTTGAATGCCTCCAAACTTTTTCATATTTTCGCCCCATTGACGTTTGATCAATGCGGTTGAATAACGTTTTAGAAACATATCATTATACACTTTAGTATAAACAGTAGGATCTAAAATTTTATAGCATTCGATAATGATGTATTCGCCTGGAGTAAATACTTCATTCCAGTTAACGTCAATCATTAACTTGTCCATTTTGCGGTTAAACCGAATTGAACGTTGACCAACCAACAACATATCAAGCATGGCAAGATTTTGTTTTACTTGGGTGTAATACGTCATGTCGGCGCCAAGTAAATTGTACATGTCGTTTAGTCTAAACTGATAGACCAAATCAAACATATTATTTGCGTTTGAAGAACCTGTGCTGGCGCCGTGAATGGGAAGTACTTTAATTACTCCTATAATACCGTCAGTAACGGCCAAATAACCATTTTGAATATCGCCGTTTACAAAGTGTGTTGATGCAGCCAATGATGCACTATATCCAGAACTGGCCCCGGTAACTGTTTCGCCGGCGGTAAATGTGCCTGTAATTTTACCAATAGTTAACGTGTTACTATCTTGTACTGCGTAAACACTAGCAAAGGCATCGGAAGATTGGCCTGTAATAACTTCGTTTAATTCAAAATTGGCAGCAGTATATGAGGCAAGGTTCAAAGAAGCACCAGTAACTTGGTGCTTCAAGTAAACTCGCTCTACGCCGTCGAAATGAAACTCTTGAAAATATTGCAAGGCATCATCAATACGGTCGGAAACCTGATCTTCATCGACGTTAATTTCGATAACCGGAAATCCCAACCTGCGTAGGCAGTAATCTATTAACCCCTGTCTACTAGAAATGGTCATTTAATTTCCTTAATTAAGCAAAGCTCCAGAAGAGTCATAAATTGCAACACGGGCGATAGAATACCACTGTGTAGATGATGATGCCATCAATTCAATTGAACCGTTTGAAGCAACTGAAATAGCAGCATTAATTAACTCACCATCTATATATGAAGAAGTTACAGGATAGATTTTGAGAGTGTTGGCACCCTTATTGACAATTACAATTCTACGCCCAGCAGTACCAGTTGGGAGTTTGACTCCAGCAGATGCGCCAACTGTAGTAACTACGTTATAATCTACGGTTAGAGCAGTAGCGCCTGCTTGAGTTGAACCAGCGGCAGAAACCGCATTGTCATTATTTACAACTGCACCATTCAGTGCTGGTGTTGTTAATGTTTTATTGGTAAGCGTTTCTGTACCAGCAAGGGTTATTAAAGTTCCAGTAGTTGGTAATGTCACATTAGTTGCAGCAGTGGCAGTTAGAGTTGTACTAAACGCACCAGAAGTTGCTAGGGTAGAACCTTCAACCAGTGTTAGAGTAGATCCAGTTGCTGGTGCAGTAACAGTAACTTTATTAACAGATGTGGCAGTCGCAGCACCAATAGTTGGTGTTACAAACGTTGGGCTTGTGGTAAACGCAACCGTACTACTACCACTTTCGTCAGTAA